>JAANMY010000168.1_pt1 | contig 90260 bp, 84 predicted proteins | sample 7279691 | NCBI WGS metagenome assembly JAANMY01 (sample SAMN14094543, study PRJNA606508) | bioreactor metagenome | isolation source: A lab-scale SPAN reactor treating ammonium-rich wastewater day 388 | place: Ireland: Galway | collected 2018-02-07 | reverse complement strand
GGCTGGCTGCGGCCGATCCCGCGGGCAAGGGCGTGCCGGTCGGATCGGTGCAATTGCTCTGTCCGCTGGACTCGGTGGAAAAGATGATGGCGATCGGCCTCAACTATGCCGACCACATCGAGGAAGCCCGCGATGCCGGGTTGACCATCCCCACCGAACAGGTCTGGTTCAACAAGATGCCGACCTCGCTGGCAGGGCCCTTTGAGGGTATCGAATTGCCCAAGGTGTCCGACAAGCTGGACTATGAGGTCGAACTGGTCGCGGTGATCGGCAAGGGCGGGCGCCACATCAGCGCCGCCAACGCGCCAAAGCATGTGTTCGGTTTCTGCGTCGGCAACGATGTCAGCGTGCGCGACTGGCAGACCAAGACGCCGCAATGGGTGCTGGGCAAGTCGTTCGACACGCACGGCCCGATTGGCCCGGCCATCGTCACCAGCGACGAGGTGGGCGATCCGCATGGGCTGGCGGTCCAGAGCTATGTCAATGGCGAGCTGCGGCAGAATTCGAACACCCGGCATCTGGTGTTCAACGTCTGGGCGCAGATCGAGGAACTGTCGAAAGTGATGACGCTGAAACCCGGTGATCTGATCTTTACCGGCACTCCGGGCGGGGTGGGGCTGGCGTTCAAGCCGCCGCGGTTTCTCAAGGTCGGCGATGTGGTGCGCTGCGAGATTTCGGGCCTCGGCGCCATCGAAAACACCGTCGTGGCCGAGGGCTGAGATCATGGCGGCCAAGGTCATCATCACCTGCGCTGTCACCGGCAGCATTCATACGCCGTCGATGTCGCCGCATTTGCCGGTGACGGCCGATCAGATCACCGAGGCCGCCGTCGGCGCGGCCGAGGCCGGGGCTTCGGTGATCCATCTGCACGCCCGCGACCCCGAAACCGGCAAGCCGGATCAAACGCCCGAGGCCTTCATGGCCTTTCTGCCGCGCATCAAGCAGCAGACCGGGGCAATCCTGAACATCACCACCGGCGGTGGGCTGGGGATGACGATGGATCAGCGTCTGGCCCCGGCGCTGCGTGCGGCGCCCGAACTGGCGTCGATGAACATGGGTTCGATGAATTTCAACATCACCGCCGCTGCGCGGGCGATCAAGGAGCCCAGCCAGCCCTGGGAGCGGCCCTATATCGAAGGGTCGCGCGATCTGATCATGTCGAACACCTTTGCCCAGATTGAACGCGGCATGCGCGAACTGGGCGACAAGGGCACGCGGTTCGAATTCGAATGCTATGACGTCGGACACCTTTACACCCTCGCGCATTTCGCCGATCTGGGCTTGGTCAAGCCGCCGTTCTTCGTTCAATGCGTGCTGGGGATCAGCGGTGCCATCGGTGCCGCGCCCGAAACCCTGATGTTCATGAAGAATACCGCCGACCGGCTGTTCGGGCGCGAGTATCTGTTCTCGGTTCTGGGTGCCGGGCGGCACCAGTTCCCGATGATCACCATGGGTGCGATCATGGGCGGCAATGTCCGCGTCGGGCTTGAGGACAATCTCTATCTGAACAAGGGTGAACTGGCGCCTTCGAATGCCGCGCAGGTTCTGAAAATTCGCCGCATCCTGTCGGAACTGGGGCTGGAGGCCGCGACGCCCGACGAGGCGCGCGCGATGCTGCAGACCAAGGGGGCGGCCGACGTGAATTTCTGAGGGCATCGCCAGTGCGGCCCGCTTGCGAGCGGCGATTGCATACCATGCCTGCGGCCCAGCAGCCGGGGCGACGAAGGGGAGGATCATGAATAACACGGATTTCGACGTCATCCAGATCGGCTATGGCCCGGTCAGCAAGGTATCGGCGCTGATGCTGGACCGTCTGGGCTGGCGCGTCGGCGTTTTCGAGCGCCACGGCGAGCTGTACCCGCTGCCCCGCGCTGTCTGCATTGACCACGAGGTCAACCGCGTTCTGCACGCCGTCGGACTGGGCCCCATCGCCAAGCGGGTGACTGAGGCACCGCCGATCTACCGCTGGTTTAACGCCGACTGGAAGGAACTGCTCGTTCTCGACTGGACGCAGGAATCCGTCTCGGGCGGGCCGGGCACGCTGTTCGTGCACCAGCCGACGCTGGAGCAGGAACTCTGCGACGAGGTCCGCCGCCGCGCGGGTATCGCATTGCATTTCGAAACCGAATGCACGGGTTTTGAGGACCGTGGCGATCACGTGGCGGTCACGGTGCGCGATACCGTCAGCGGCAAAGTGCGCACGGTAACGGCGCGCTATCTGCTGGGCATCGACGGCGCCAACAGCCTGGTGCGCGAAAAACTGGGCATCACCCGCACCGATCTGGGGTTTCAGGCGGACTGGCTGGTGGTCGATTTCCTGCTGCGCGACGGGCTGACGGCGCGCGATCTGGGGCTGGTGGAGTGCGGCCAGTGGTGCAACCCGCTGCGCCCCACCACCATCGTTCCCGGCGGTACCGACCGCAACGGGCGCGTATTGCGGCGTTGGGAATTCATGCGCCTGCCGTATGAAACCCGTGAAGAGATGGTTGACGCCCAGAAGGTCAAGGATCTGCTGGGCGACTGGATCAAGCCCGAGCAAGGCGATCTGGTGCGCCACGCTCTCTATTCCTTCCGATCGCTGGTTGCCGACGAATGGCGCCGGGGCCGGGTGCTGCTGGCCGGGGACGCGGCGCATCTGATGCCGCCGTTCATGGGGCAGGGGATGTGCGCCGGGCTGCGCGATGTCTGGAACCTGTCGTGGAAGCTGGACCGCGTGCTGAAGGGCGAGGCCGATGAAAGCCTGCTCGATACCTATGCGATCGAGCGCAAGCCCCATGTGACCGAGGTTATCAAGCAGTCGATGTTCCTCGGCTCGATCATCTGCATTCCCGATCCTGCCGCTGCTGCAGGGCGCGATGCCATGTTCCTGAGCGGCGAAGCGCCGCCGCCCGCGCCGTTCCCGGTGCTGACCGACGGTTTTCTGGCGCGCGGCGCCGATGGTGCCTTGCAGCCGCCCGCGGGTGATCTGGCGCCGCATGGCACCGTGCGCCATCAGCGGCGGACCGGGCGGTTCGACAGCTTTGTTCCGGCCGGTTTCACGCTGATCCTCGACCGGACAATTCCGGCAGCCGATCTGCCGCAGGTTCTGCGCGACCGGTTGGCGGCGTTGGGGGTCCGGGTGGTGACAATCGCCGATCGGATCAGCGCCACCGATGCCGAATTCGCGGATTCCCAAGGCCAGTTCCTGCCCTGGATGGCCGAGCGCGGGGTGCATGCTCTGCTTGTGCGGCCGGATTTCTTTGTCTTCGGTGCCGCGGCGGACAAGGCTGGGCTGCAGGGGCTGATCGACGATCTGCAGGGGCAGATGGCCGGATTCGAGATGGTCGCCTGAACGCTGCGGCGCCGGGCCTCGCACGAGGCCCGGTCAGCCGTCGTGACTGCCGCGCTGCGCGACATCCGCTTCGATCAGGATCTGCTTTGTCCGCAGCAGATGATCGCGCAAGGCTGCCGTAGCGCGTGCGGCATCGCGGGCCACAGCGGCGTCGGCCAGTTCCTGATGCTCGGCATCGAGGTTTCGCGCCGCCCGGTCGTAAGGCATGGTGGCGATCCGGTAGCGTTCGGCCTGTACATAGAGCATCGCGCGGATACGCAGCAGCCAGGGGCTGTTGCATCCGGCGACCAGGGCGGCGTGGAACCGGCCGTGCATCTGTGACCACGCCGGGTTCACTTTCGCCGGGGTGCCTGCCAACATGGGCGTGCGCCGCAACTCGAAGATCGCCGAGACGATGCCGCTCTCCCATTGCAGATCGCCGTGGGTGATGGCGCTTTCAAGACAGGCGCATTCGATCATCAACCGCGTGCGCGTCAGATCCTCTAGTTCTTCGAGTGTGATGGCCGAGACCCGGAACCCCTTGTTGGTTTCCGATGTCACCAGACCCTCGGAGGTCAGCCGCGACAAGGCCTCGCGCACGGCGCCGAGGTTCAGCTTCGTGCGGGTTGCGGTTTCGGCGATATTGATCTTGCTGTCCGCGCCCAAAGCCCCGGAAAGAATATCGCTGCGCAACTGGTCGTAGGCCTGTTGCGTCATGCTCAGCCCGCTGGTCTTTGCCACGTCACGCTCCTTCGATCTGCGCCGGACAGAAGGTTGGCGCAGAGTAAATTCTGAAAGTATAATATGATTATTATTCGTTAAGATATTATCCCGCAAGCGCGAGCCGTGCTTGTTTCCCTGGTTTCTGCAAGGCCGGTTGCCGTTCGCCCCCGCGCTGGGGTGGCGGGCCCCGTCGGGGCCCGCCAGGAGCTCAGGCCTCGCCCCAGAGATCGAGCGCCACCTTGACCACCAGCTCCAGTTTCCGCTTCTGGTCGTCCTCGGTGATCTTGTTGCCATGTTCGGTCGACGCAAACCCGCATTGCGGTGCGATGCCGAGCTGGTCCATATCGACGAACTTCGCTGCCGCGTCGAACTGCCTGCGCAGGCTGTCCATGCTTTCCAGCTCGGGCGTCTTGGTCGTGATGAATCCGGGCAGCACACGTTTCTTGCCCTTGGGCAGCAGTGCAAGCGGCTCCAGCCCGCCGGCACGGTCGGTGTCATATTCCATGAAATAGATATCGACGCTGGTACGATTGAAGATCGCATCCGCCGCGGCGTCATAACCGCCCGAAGCCACAAAGGTGGATTGGAAGTTGCCGCGACACATATGCATGCCGATCACCATGTCGGCGGGGCGGTCCTTGATGGCCTCTTCCAGCATCCAGGCGTAGCGGTTGATCAGCCGGTCCGGGTCCTGGCCCATGGAGCGCCGGATCTCGCGCTGCTTTTCATCGCCGAGATAGGCAAAGAAGATGTCGTCGAGCTGCAGATACCGGCAACCGGCGTCATAAAAGGCCTGCACAGCCTTTTTATAGGTCTTGGCGATATCGGCCATGAACAGGTCGCTGTCGGCATAGGGCGCGTGCAGATTGGTTTGCGGAGTCACCCGGAAGTGCACGGCCGAGGGGCCGGGGATCGAGATTTTGGGGCAGACACGGGTGTTGCGCGCCACAAAACGGAAATGTTCCAGCATCGGGTGATCGGCGGGGAAATCCAGCGGGCCGGTGATCTGGGCGATCTGGCTGACAGTCGCGCCCTTGAACCCCAGCGCATCGCTGCCGGTCTCGATGATGTCGAGCCCGTCGAGCATACCCATGAAATCATAATGCCAGAAGGCCCGGCGGGCCTCGCCGTCGGTGACGACCTTAAGCCCCACGTCTTCCTGCATGCGGATCAGCGCCGGGATCTCGCGGTCCTCGATCGCGGTCAGGGCGTCGCCTTTCAAGCCAGCCTTGCGTGCCTCGGCAATGGCGGCGGGGCGCAGCAGGCTGCCGACATGATCGGCGCGGAACGGAGGGATGGGGGTCATGGAATATCCTCGATGGTGAAGGGTCGGCCTGTTGAGGGCGCAGTCAGTCCGGCAGTTGCCGGGAACCGGATAAAACGGATGGGGCGCGGGGTACAGAGGCGGATCGAAACGAGAGGGTCATGTTCCGATTCTGAAGCAAAACACCGTGCGGGCAAGAGGGGCGATTCCAGATATCCCGGCGCGACGCGGGTACTGTCTGCCGCTGGCGTGCATCGCCCGGAAGCCGCGTTCTGGAAAAGGCGCGTGTCGCACCGACAGCTCAGGCGACGAAGCGCGGTGCCCGGGGTTACTGGGGCCCGGGGCTGCCCAGTTGGTCGCGGGCAAAGCCCTGCGCGGACAACACAAGGTCGCGGGCGGTGCGATCGAACAGCGGCATGTCGCGGGTCGCCAGCCATTGGTTGAACATGCCGACCAGGCCCGTGTAGATCAGGTTGCTCAGCCGCGTGATCTGGGCGGCTGTGTCCGGCTCCAGCCCGCTTACCTTGGTCAGCGCCTCTTCGTACAGCGACTGAAAATGCAGGTCCTTGGCGCGGGCCAGCGCCTCCTGCTCGGGATGGCGCAGCATGTAGAGGGTCATTTCCTGCAGCAGCAATTGTTCTGACGGGCCCTTCTTGATCTCGCCGCAGATGAAATGGACCATCGCCTCGATGCGTTCGTGCAGCGTCTGCGTCGGTGGGAACTGATCGGCCAGCGCCGCGCGATAGGTCTTGACGAAGGTTTCCATCACCGACAGCAGGATTTCATCCTTGTCGTGGAAATGATAATGCAGCGTCGCCACGCTCACCCCGGCGGCATCGGCGATCTTGCGCGTTGTCAGGGCAAAGACCCCGTCGGCCAGCATGACGGTGAGCGCCGCGGCGGTGATCTGCTCGCGCTTGCCGTCGCTGTTGGGACGGGACAACCCGCGCTGGCCGCTGTTGTGCCGTGTCGCTGAAAGCTGTTCCCGTCCCATTGCGTTGTCAGCCCATTCTCGGATCAAGGGGCAGGGTCGGCCCGATCCGGGTTTCCAAGACCTGCGCCGCGTTCAGGCAGCGTTCGTCGTCGAACCACCGGGCGATGACCTGCACCCCGACCGGCAGCCCGTCTGCTTGCCCCGCGGGCACCGAAATGGCCGGCAATCCCAGCCCGGCGATCGCGGGCAACGGGCTGTAGGCCTTGATGATTTCGCCCATCGTATCGCTGCTTTGCAGATCGTGGTCAATGGGCAAGGGCGGCTGGCAGGTGGTGGGGGTCAGCACCAGTGGATAGTCCTGCAGGAAAGCAGCCCAGGCACGCTGGATCGCCAGCCGACGCTGCCAGCCCATCTGAACGCCCGCCGCATCCAGCACCGGCAGATTGGCTGCCGTGAACAGGAAGGACTGACGAAAGGCCTCGTCGCCCATCCCGAACAGCAGGTCACGCACCGGGCCGGTACATTCGGCGTACAGCAACGCCATCCAGAGTTCCGACATTTCGGCCAGATGGGGCGGGGCGATCTCATCGATGACATAGCCTGCGTCCTGCAACCAACCCGCAGCCCGTCGCACCACGGCGATAACGCCGGGATCGACCGGGACCCCGGCCTCGCCCGGCCAGACCGCGACCCGGCAAGGCTGGCGCTGCGCGACGGTGACAGGGGCGGCAGGGGTCTGCGCAGGGTCGCGCGGATCGGGTTGGGCCAGCGCCGCCATGCCCAGCCGGATGTCGCGCACCGACCGGGCGATCACCCCTTCCGAAGCGCCCAGTTGCAGGCAGAGCGATTTCTCGCCGGGCTGAGAGGGATTGTACGACGGGATCAGTCCCATCGTCGCCTTCATGCCATAGACACCGCACAGGCCGGCAGGCAGCCGTAGCGATCCCGCAACATCATTGCCATGCGCGAATGTGCCGATGCCTGCCGCCACCGCCGCCGCCGCCCCGCCGCTCGATCCGCCGGGCGACATGCGCAGGTCATGCGGGTTGCGTGTGGTGCCGTGCAAGGCGTTCGAGGTGAACCAGCGATAGGAGAAAGCCGGAACATTGGTCTGGCCAATGATGACTGCCCCGGCTTTCTTCAGGTTGGCAACAGGGATGCTGTCTGCGGCCGCGACGGCGTTTTGTAGGGGCGCCAGCCCGTTGGTGCTGGCCTGTCCGGCCAGATCGACGTTGATCTTGACGGTAACGGGCACTCCGTGCAGCGGGCCGAGCAGAGCACCCGACGCTTGCGCCCGGTCGGCGGCGTCGGCATCGGCCAGCGCCTGCGCGTCAAAGCGGTTGACAACGGCATTCAGCGGCGGGTTGACGGCGTCCATCCGGGCCAGCGCGGCCTCGACCGCGGTGCGGCTGTTCAGACGGCCAGCCCGGATCGCGGCGGCCGTCGCGGCGGCATCGAGCCTCCAGATAGCGTTTGTTTCCAAGGCGTTCCTCCTCGCTGGCTGGAAACCGGGTCAATTCAATCAAGTGATCGGATCGAATGATTGACATAGCACTATTCCAATCCTATGATTTGGTCAACTGATCGGATCAATCCGTCTGACTGCAGTGTTTTTTGGGAGGAAAACATGAAGCCAACAGATCTGTCGCTGATGTCCGGCGCCCGCATCTCGCGTCGGCGTTTGCTGCAAACCTCGGCCGCCGCCGGGGCCGCCGCGCTCACCCTGCGGTTTCCCGCCGCGCATGCGTCCGAGGCGACGACCCTGCGCATCGGTTGGGTCGCAGCCCTTTCCGGCCCGGGCGCGCTGTTCGGCGAGGCAGTTGATTTCGTTCGCGCCCAGCTTGATGCGCTGTTTTCGGGCGGGCTGCAGATCGGCGGCACTACCTATTCGGTCGAGGTTCTTGTTCGTGACAGCGGCAGTTCGGTGAACACCGCAGCCCAGGTCACGGCCGAACTGATGACACGCGAGCGGGTGGATCTGATCGTCGCCTCGGAATCGCTGGCCGCGGTCGCGGGCGGGCAATTGGCGGTCATCAATCAGACGCCAATCATCTCGACGCTGCTGCCGTCGGACGCAATGATCGGCCTGCGCGGCGGGCCCGAGGCCTATGCCAACAACGGCGAGCCCTGGACCTTCCATTTCCTGTTCGACACCGCGGATGTGGGCGCGGCCTATCTGGGTCTTTGGGCGCCGGTGCGGGGGCGGCTCAACGACCGGGTCGGCACCTTCTATGTCGATCAGCCCGCAGCGCAGGGCTTTGCGCATCCGCAATACGGCCTGCCGCCAATCCTGACCGGTGCGGGCTATTCGCTGGTCGAAGGCGGAATGTTCAACGTCGAGACTGACGATTTCTCGAACCAGGTGGCGACGTTCCGGCAGGCGGATGCGCAGATCCTGACCGGATTCATGTTCGCCAACCATTTCGCCTCGTTCTGGCGTTCCGCCGCGCAAGGCGGCTATCGCCCCGAGGTGGCCACCATCGCCGGCGCCTTCCTGTTCCCGGCCGGGATGGCGGCGCTGGGTGATCGCGGTGCCGGTCTTTCGACGGAAATCTGGTGGTCGCCCAAGCTGCCTTATGGCTCCAGCATGACCGGGCAGACGGCGGGCGAACTGGCCGCGGAATGGGAAAGCACGCGCGGCAGCCAGTGGACCCCGGTGCTGGGCTATACCCATGCCATCTGGGAGGTTGCTGTCAGTGCGCTCAAGGCCTCGGGCGATCCCAAGGACCGGCAGGCCCTGCGGGCGGCGCTGGCGGCGACCAATCTCGATACCGTGGTCGGCAAGGTCGATTTCGCCGGTGCGGCCGTGCCGGGCATCGCCAAGACGCCTTTGGTCGCGGGGCAATGGCGTCGGGCTGCCAGCGGCCCTTATGCCTATGACCTTGTGGTGACGTACACCGGCGAGGATTCGGCCTTTGCGGTCGAGGACGAATTCAAGCTGCTGTCTGAACTGGCCTGAGCTGTCATGACGAATCCGGTCGCGCGCCAAGGCCGCGCCCCGATGTTCAACGACCGGCAGCGGGCGGGGAGGCTGCGCGTGCTTCAAATTGACAAGGGTGCCAAACGCTACGGGCCGCGGCCTGCCGTCAACGGCGTCAGTCTGACGGTGTCGGCGGGCGAATGCCTGGGCATCATCGGTCCGAATGGGGCAGGCAAGACCACGCTGTTCAATCTGCTGGATGGAACGGCGCGGCTGGACGGTGGGACAATCCGGCTGGACGGTGCGGATATTGGCGGTACGCCCCAGCACCGGCGCGCGCGGCTCGGCATTGGCAGGGCCTATCAGGTGCCACGCACCTTTGTCGGCCTCAGCGTTTACGAGAACGTGCTGGCCGGGGTGATGCACGGGCCGGGACTGCACGGCGCGGCAGCCCGCGAGCGGGTGCGCGAGATTCTCGAGACAGTCGGGCTGGACGCCAGGCGCGCGGTGATCGCGGGCGGATTGCCACTGATGGACCGCAAGCGGCTGGAACTGGCCAAGGCGATGAGCGTCGGCTCGCGGGTGCTGCTGCTTGACGAGATCGCCGGCGGACTGACCGAGGGCGAGGTTCGTCAGTTGGTCGAGATCGTCAGGACGCTCAAGGCCGGTCGGGCGGTTCTGTGGATCGAACACATCGCGCATGCACTGATGGCCGCAGCCGACCGAATTGCCGTGCTGCATTTCGGCGAAAAGGTGGCCGAGGGTGAACCGGCAGCCGTGATGCATTCGGCGCTGGTGCAGGAAATCTATCTGGGGATTGCCGTCGATGACACTGCTGGCGCTTGACAAGGTCGATGTGTTCTACCGCGATCTGCAGGCGACCTTCGCGGTCGATCTGCAACTGGCCATGGGCGAGGCGGTGGCGATCATCGGTGCAAACGGCGCCGGTAAATCGACGCTGCTGCGGGCGATCATCGGCCTCACTCCGGCGCGACGCGGTGCCATCACCTTTGACGGGGCCGACATCACCCGGCTGGGCTGCGACACCATCGCGCGGCGCGGCGTCGCGCTGGTGCCCGAGGGGCGGCGGCTGTTCGGATCGCTGACGGTCGAGGAAAATCTGAGGATGGGCATGGCGCGGGCCCGGCCCGGTCCCTGGGGGCTGGACTCGGTCTATGAGCTGTTCCCCGCCATGCGTGAATTCCGCAGCAATCTGGCGGCGGACCTGTCGGGCGGGCAACAGCAGATGGTTGCGATTTCGCGCGCCTTGCTGACCAACCCCAAGCTCTTGCTGTGCGACGAGGTTTCGCTGGGGCTGGCGCCGACCATCATTGCCGACATCTACGCCTGCTTTGACCGCATCCGTGCTACCGGCGTATCGCTGATCCTGGTGGAGCAGGACATCGTGCGAGCAAGGGCCGCGTCGGATCGGCTGTATTGCCTGCTGAAGGGCAGGGTGACGTTGCACGGCCGCTCGGAGGCGGTGAGTCTGGAAGCCATCCGCGACGCTTATTTCGGCGAGGAAGCCGCATGAGCCTGCTTGCGGCAATTCTCAACGGGCTGATGGTCGGCGGGCTCTACGGCCTGTTCGGGCTGGGGTTGGCTTTGGCGTTCGGTGTCATGCGGGTGGTCAACATCGCCCATGGCGAGTTCATCGTGCTGGGGGCGTTTCTGGGCGCCACGTTGCTCGCCGTGACGCCGCTGCCGTTGCCGCTGGTTGTTCTCTGCGTTGCGCTCAGCGCCTTTGGCGCAGGCTGGTTGATGCAGAGCCTGCTGCTGAGCCGGATGATCGGCCCCAACCCGGTGCCCGCCATGATTGCCACCATGGGTCTGTCGATCATCATCCGGAATGCACTGGTCGGGATCTATGGCAACAACATCCGCTCGATCGATATCGGTCCGGTGCAGGATCTGGGAGTCGAGCTGTTCGGCGTGTCGATCGGGGTGGTGCCGCTGGCGATTTTCGCCCTGTCGGTGATTCTGTTCGCGGCGATGGGCTATCTGATGCGGTACACCACCCTCGGGCGCGCGTTCCGCGCCGCCGCAGACGATTTCGAGATCCTGGAAACCCTGGGCTTCAACCGCCGCCGGGTCTATGCCGCTGCGATGGGCCTGGCGGTGACGCTCGCCGCTGTGGCTGGCCTTCTGCTGGCGGTGCGCAGTTCCTTCACTCCTTTTGCCGGGGTCGAGCGGCTGCTGATCGCCTTTGAGGTGGTGATCATTGGCGGCCTCGGCTCGCTCCGGGGGTCATTTCTGGCCGGATTGTTCCTCGGCGTCGTCCATGTTGTCGGCCTGAAGATCAACCCGAACGCGGGCCCGCTGTTCGGCCATCTGGCGTTCCTGATGATCCTGATCCTGCGACAGACCAGCCTGGCCGCGCTCATACCCGGGAGGGCCCGATGACCTTGCTGCGCGATCTGTTGCCGGGCACGATGCTGCTGCTGGCTGTGCTGGCGGGAATGATCTGGCTGCCGGGCGACCACCGGCTGCCCATGGAAATCTTGCTGGTCTTTGCCATGGCGCAGGGCTGGAATCTGCTCTGTGGCTATGCCGGGCTTTTGTCCTTTGGCCATCAGGCCTTTGTCGGGCTTGGCGCCTACGCCCTGTTTCTGACCATGAACGACCTGGGATTGCCGCTCTATGCCGGGCTGGCGGCCGGCGCCTTGGCGGCGGTTCTGGCCGCGGCGCTGATCGCCTTGCTGCTCAGGAACCTGCGCGACGCCTATTTCTCGATCGGCATCTGGGTCGTGGCCGAGGTGATCCGGTTGCTGTTTGCCCAATGGAACGCGGTGGGCTCGTCTCGCGGTCTGATGCTCGATGCCAGCCGGTTGAGCCTGTCCACCTTTGCCGACACGGTGTTCTGGCTGGCGCTGGCCCTCGCGCTGGCCACGCAGATCGCCGTCTTTGCCCTGCTGCGCAGCCGCTTCGGGCTGGGGCTGATGGCAACCCGCGACAACGATGTCGCGGCAGCCAGTGTTGGTATCGATGCCCGCCGCAGCCGGTTTGTCGCTTTCGTGCTGTCGGCGCTGGTCTGCGGGCTGGCGGGCGGCATCTATTATCTGTCGGTGCTCTATGTCGATCCGACCGGGGCCTTTGATCTCGACTGGCAGATTCGGATTCTGTTCATCGTCATCATCGGCGGGGTGGGTACACTGGAAGGGCCGATCATCGGCACACTGGTCTACTTCGCTCTGCGCGAAGTGTTCCAGGGCAACGGCGAGATGTTCCTGATCGCGCAAGGGGCGATTGCGCTTGTGGTCATGCTGTTTGCACGACGCGGCATCTGGGGCGTGGTTCAGGGGCGTACCGGTTGGCAGATTTTCCCAACACGTTGGCGGGCGGGCTGAGCCTGACGCGGGCTCAGCGGAACTGATCCGACAGGGTTCTGGCGGCTGCGGGCACGGCCTGTCCGGCGAGGTCAAGGTCGAGGGTTTCCAGCGCCACGACCCCTATCGAATATTCCATCCCGGCAAAGCCCTCGACCGGCAGTTGAACCGGGCTCGAAACCCCGACAGCGCCCTTGTGCAACTGTCCGCGGGTGACGATGAATCCCTGAGCGCGCGCCTGACGGATTTCGTCGCTGTCCCGCGCGGACGGTGGCCGGGCGGCGAGGATGGCGATTCCGGCCGCCCCCCGGGTAATGGGGTGGCGGGTGCCGACGCGGTAGTGAATGTTGATCGCCGCTTCCCGTGGTTCGGCGGTCATGGCGACGACGCAATCGTCGCGGTCGGCCATCGACAGAAAGGCCGTGGCGCCGGTGCGTTCGGCCAATTGTTCCAGAACCAGCCTCGCTGCGGTGCGGATACCGTCTACCACCTGGGCGCCCAGCAGGAAGGTGGTGCTGCCCAGAACCACGCGCCCGTCCTCCAGCCGCCGCACCATGCCGTGACCGGCCAGTGTGGCGACGATCCGGTAGGAAACCGCCCGATTCAGCCCGAGCTGCGCCGCGAGCTCGCCGACGCGGATGCCGCCTGGCGTCCGGGCGATCAACAGCAGGGATTCGATCCCGCGGTCCAGGGTCTGCAGCGTGCCATTGGTCATTTCGCGCCTCTATGCCGGGCGTTGATCCCGCTCCCTCTCACTGTATCGTGCCGCGTCGTGACGCAACAGGTGTCGCGCTATGCGGACACGCGGTATCTATATAAGACATTGCTTGTCCGATATAAGAGACGTATGCTGCGTATCGGCGAAGGCTGAGGGAGAGGGACATCATGACCGATACCACGCAGGGCTGCCCCTTTTCGCCCAGTGCCGCGGCCCGGGCCGATGGCTGCCCGGTGTCCGATCCTGCGGCGATGGCCGCGGATTTCGACGCTTTCGAAGGCCCCTATCAACTGGACCCCGCCGAGGCCCTGCGCTGGTCGCGCGATCAGTTGCCGGTGTTCTTCGCCCCCAGGCTGGGCTATTGGGTTGTCAGCCGCTATGACGACATCAAGGCGGTGTTCCGCGACAACCTGTTGTTTTCCCCGCGCAATGTTCTGGAAAAGATCACCCCCGCCACCCCCGAGGCGATGGAGGTGCTCAAAGGGTACGGTTATGCGATGAACCGCACCCTGGTGAACGAGGACGAGCCCGCGCATATGGAGCGCCGCCGGGTGCTGATGGATCACTTCATCCCGGCCAATCTGGAACACCAGCAAGACATGGTGCGCCGCCTGACGCGTGAAAAGATCGATGCGTTCATCGACACCGGGCGCGTCGATCTGGTCGAGGCGATGCTCTATGAGGTGCCGCTTCTGGTTGCGCTGCATTTCCTCGGCGTGCCCGAGGACGAGATCGCCACGCTCAAGACCTTCTCGGTGGCGCATTCGGTCAACACCTGGGGCAAGCCCTCGGACGAAAAGCAGGTGCAGGTGGCGCAGGATGTCGGCCGGTTCTGGCAATATGCCGGGGCGGTTATCGAAAAGATGCGCGCGCAGAAGGATGGCACCGGCTGGATGCACCACACTATCCGCATGAATGCACAGATGCCCGAGGTCGTGACCGACAGCTATGTGCATTCGATGATGATGGCGATCATCGTCGCGGCGCATGAGACGACCTCGCTGGCCTCGGTCAACATGATCAAGACGTTGCTGACCCACCGCGATGCCTGGGATGACATCTGCTCCGACCCCGGCCTGATCCCCAACGCGGTCGAGGAATGTCTGCGCTATGCGGGCTCTATCGTCGCCTGGCGGCGCCAGACCACCGCGCCGACGGTTCTGAATGGTGTCGCTCTGCCCGAGGGGGCCAAGCTGCTGATCGTGCAGGCCTCGGGGAATCAGGATCTGCGCCATTTCGAAGCAGGCGATACTTTCGACATCTACCGCGACAATGCCGTCGATCACCTGACCTTTGGATATGGTGCCCATCAATGCATGGGCAAGAACATCGGCCGGATGGAGATGCGGATTTTTCTGGAGGAACTGACGCGCCGCCTGCCGCATCTGCGGTTGGCCGCGCAGGAATTCACTTATATGCCGAACACCTCGTTCCGGGGGCCGGATCATCTGTGGGTCAAATGGGACCCAGCGCAGAACCCTGAGCGCCGCGGAAAGACACCGCCGCGGCGGCATTTCCCGGTGGGCGCGCCTGACCGCAAGATGATCGCCCGTCAGGTTCGCGTGACGGCTGTGTGCCAGCAGGCCGAGGGGATTCTGGGGGTGACGCTGGTGGACGCCAAGGGTCGCCCGCTGCCGGAATGGAGCGCGGGCGCGCATGTCGAAATCTGCGTCGGCCCTTACGACCGCAAATATTCGCTTTGCGGTGTGGCCGGGGCAGGGGGATATGAACTGGCGATCCTGCGCGAGGATGCGGGACGCGGCGGGTCGCGCCATCTGCATGAAGTCCTGCGCGAAGGGGCGCTGCTGAAGCTGCGCGGCCCGCACAATCTGTTTCGTCTGGACGAATCCGCCCCGTTCCATCTGCTGATCGCCGGAGGCATTGGCATCACGCCGATCCTGACCATGGCTGACCGGCTCAAGGCACTGGGTCGGCGCTATGCGATCCACTATGCCGGGCGCGGGCGCGCCACGATGGCGTTTCTGGACCGGCTGGGCGCAGATCACGGCCCGGCCTTTCACGTCTATCCCGCCGATGAGGGCGCGCGGGCCGATCTGGGGGCGTTGCTTGCGGGCCTGCCGGATGGCGGGCAGATCTATGCCTGCGGTCCGTCGCGGATGATCGCCGCGCTCGAGGATCTGGCGGCCGATTTGCCCGAAGGCTCGCTGCATGTCGAACATTTCGCCACAGAGCTTGGTACGCTCGATCCGGCACGCGAACAGGCGTTCGAGGTGGAACTGGCCGATTCCGGGTTGGTGGTGCCGGTGCCCGCCGATACCACGGTGATGGACGCGATCCGCGCGGCCGGGATCGATGTGGCGAGCGATTGCTGCGAGGGGCTGTGCGGATCGTGCGAGGTACAGGTGATCGCGGGCGAGATCGACCACCGCGACCGGGTGCTTAGCCGCGCCGAACGCGCGGCGAATACCCGCATGATGACCTGCTGCTCACGCGCCAAGCATGGCGGACGGCTTACCCTGGCCTTGTGAGACAGGCCGCCTCGGCACTTTGGGCCGGGGTATCGCGGCCTGATCCGATTCCGCCGCCGAGAACGTCCACGACCGGTTGGCGCTATACCACCAGGTGGCGCTGCCCTGGCCCGATGCTGTTCAAGGCGGCGGGGCGCGATGAGATCGGGCCCCGCACGCGTCGCCGCTCAGACTCTTTCCAGCGCGACCGCGATGCCCTGACCGACGCCAATGCACATCGTTGAAAGTGAACGGCGACCGCCCGTTGCCGCCAGTTCAAGCGCGGCCGAACCGGTGATGCGGGCGCCCGACATACCCAGCGGATGCCCCAGCGCGATGGCGCCGCCGTTCGGGTTCACGCGCGGGTCGTCGTCGGCAATCCCCAGTTGGCGCAGCGTGGCCAACCCCTGCGACGCAAAGGCCTCGTTCAGCTCGATTACGTCGAAATCGCCTTGCGTCAGCCCCAGCCGTGCCATCAGCTTCTGCGAGGCGGGCGCCGGGCCGATGCCCATGACGCGCGGCGCCACCCCCGCCGTGGCCCCGCCCAGCACCCGGGCGATGGGGGTCAGCCCGTATTTCTTCGCCGCCGCCGCCGAGGCCACGATCAGCGCCGCCGCGCCATCGTTGACGCCCGAGGCATTGCCCGCCGTCACCGTACCGTTGGCCTTGACGAAGGCCTTCAGCCGCTGCAGATCCTCGAGCGCGGTCGAAGCGCGCGGATGCTCGTCGCTGTTCACGACGGTCACGCCCTTGCGCCCCTTGATCTCGACCGGAACGATCTCGCGCGCGAGGCGGCCGTTGGCCTGCGCCGCACCCGCCTTGTGTTGCGAGCGCAGGGCAAAGGCATCCTGATCGGCGCGGCTGATGCCGTGATCCTCGGCGACGTTCTCGGCGGTCTCGGGCATGGAATCCACGCCGTATTGCGCCTTCATCAGCGGGTTGACGAAGCGCCAGCCGATGGTGGTGTCATGCACTTCGTTGCTGCGAGAAAAGGCGCTTTCGGCCTTGGGCATGACGAAGGGCGCGCGGCTCATGCTCTCGACGCCACCCGCGATCATCAATTCGGCCTCGCCCGCCTTGATCGCCCGTGCCGCCGCCAGCACCGCATCCATGCCCGAGCCGCAGAGCCGGTTGATGGTGGTGCCCGGTACGCCCAGCGGCAGCCCCGCCAGCAACACTGCCATGCGGGCAACGTTGCGGTTGTCCTCGCCCGCCTGATTGGCGCAGCCAAAAACCACGTCATCGACCGCGTCCCAGTCCACGCCCGGATTGCGCGCGATCAGGGCGCGCAGTGGCACCGCTGCCAGATCGTCGGCACGCACCGATGACAGGCTGCCGCCGAAGCGGCCGATGGGGGTGCGGATATAGTCGCAGATATAGGCGTCGGTCATCTCAAAGCTCCGGGGTGATGAGGTCGGCCACGGGGCCGTCGGTATACAGGGGCGCGCCGGTCAGCGCCTGCAGCGCGTCGAAAGAGAGGCCGGGCAGCTTGTCCCGCAGGATGAAGCGCCCATCCTCGATGTCGATCACGGCGAGGCTGGAATAAACCCGCGTGACGCAGCCCACCCCGGTCAGCGGCAGCGTGCAGCGTTCCAGCAGCTTGGGTTTGCCGTCGCGGGTGACGTGGTCCATCATCACCGCCACCCGTTTGGCCCCATGCACCAGATCCATCGCGCCGCCCACGGCAGGAACACCGCGCGGGCCGGTGGACCAGTTCGCCAGATCGCCGCTCTGCGCAACCTCGTAGGCGCCCAGGATAGCCACATCCAGATGCCCGCCGCGCACCATGGCGAAACTGTCGGCGTGGTGGAAGAACGCGGTGCCGGGGCGGATCGTCACCGCCTTTTTGCCGGCGTTGATCAGATCCCAATCCTCGGTTCCCGGTTCCGGGGCGGCGCCAAAGCCGAGGATGCCGTTCTCGGTGTGAAAGATCGCCTCGCGGCCCGGAGGCTGGAATTGCGCGACCATCTCGGGCTGGCCGATGCCGAGGTTGACATAGGCGCCGTCGGCGATGTCCTGCGCCGCGCGCCAGGCCATCTGTCTGGGTGTCAGTCTCATGCCACAGCCTCCGGGTAGCGGGCATTGGCGCGGTTGAGGGCTTCCTCTTGCGCGGGATGGGGCACCTCGACCACGCCCTGCACGAAGATCCCCGGCGTGATCACCGCCTCGGGGTCCAGTTCCCCGGGTGCGACAAGATGCGAGACCTGCACAATGGTACGGGTCGCTGCCATGCACATCAGCGGGCCGAAGTTGCGCGCGGCCATGCGGTAGGTCAGGTTGCCCAGACTGTCGCCCTTGAACGCCTTGACCAGCGCGACATCGGCCTTCAGCCAGCGTTCCCGCACATAGGGCCGCCCGTCGAACATCTCGACCGGCTTGCCGATGGCCAGATCGGTGCCATAGCTGCTGGGGGTGTAAAAGGCCGGGATACCGGCCCCGCCGGCGCGGATGCGTTCGGCAAGCGTGCCCTGCGGCACCAGCTCCAGCTCGATCTGCCCGGCAAGGTAGCGTTCGGTGAACACCACCGGATCGGCAGAGCGCGGGAAGGAGCAGATCAGTTTCGCCACCATCCCCTGTTCAATCAGCGCCGCCAGCCCGACGTGCCCGTTGCCCGCGTTGTTGTTGATCACGGTCAGGTTCCGCGGGCGGCCGGTCGCCAGAAAGCGGTCGATCAGCGCATGAATCAGCTCGATCGGTCCGCCCGATCCGCCGAAGCCGCCGATCATCACGCTCATGCCGTCCTCGATCCCCGCCACGGCGCTGGCGAGGTCGGGCAGGGTCTTGTCCATACGATTCCCTCCGGTGCTGGGGCCGTGAGTACGGCGCCGCAGGGGCTTTCGTCCAGACAGTTTGTGCGATATGATACATTTGTTCACTATACGCACAAACCGGAGACCCGCATGACCAGCGAACGCGACACGATGGGGGGGCTGGCGAAAGGGTTGCGGGTGATCGAGACCTTCACCGCCGAGCGACCGCGCCAGTCGATCAGTGAGGCCGCCGCCGCCAGCGGGCTTGACCGTGCCACGGCGCGCCGCTGCCTGCTGACGCTGGCGCATGAGGGTTACGCCGATTACGACGGCAAGTTTTTCACCCTGACGCCGCGCGTGCTGCGGCTGGGGACCGCCTGTCTGGCGACGATGCCGCTGCCACACCTGGTGCAGCCGATGCTGGATGCTTTGTCCGAACGGATCGGTGAAAGCAGTTCGGTGTCGATCCTGGACGCGGCCGAGATCGTCTATGTCGCCCGGGCGGCGCAGAAAAAGGTGATGTCCATCGCTTTGATGCCCGGCTCTCGCTTGCCGGCCTATTGCACCAGCATGGGCCGTGTGTTGCTGGCTGCGCTGCCAGAGGGCGAGGCGCGCGCCCTCCTTGGCCCCGGGCCCTTGCCCGCCCGTACGCCGCACACCCTGACCAACGCCGAGGCGATTCTGACGGAACTGCAGCATGTGCAGGCGCAGGGGTATGCTGTGATCGACGAAGAAGTCGAAATCGGCCTGCGGTCGCTGGCCGTGCCGTTGTACAACGCGCGGGGTCGCATCGTCGCGGCGCTCAATGTCGGGCTGTCTGCGGCGCAGGCCCCGGCAGATAGCCTCGCTGATCGCTTCCTGCCAGCCTTGCGCGCGGTGCAAACCGAACTGCGCGGGCTGCTGCGCTGAGCGGGGTCAGAGCGTCTCGATCCGTTTGCCGATCTGCCGCAGCAACGCCTTCAACGCGTCGGCTTCGGCCTCGTTCAGTCCAGCCAGCATGGTCTGCTCAAAGCGCATGGCGATCTGCATCAGCTCGTCCGCCAGGATCGCGCCCTTGTCGGTGATCTCGATGGACACGACGCGCCCGTTCTCGGGCGGGCGGATGCGCGTCACCAGATCCGACTTGCCCATCACGCCGATCATCCGTGACAGCGTTGACAGCTCCACTGACACCAGCGCCGACAATTCGCCCAGCGATTTCGGCCCGGTCTGCCGCAGGATCGCCAGTACGCGGTACATCGGCAGGGTGACGCCCCAGGGCGCGATGCGCTGCGAGAAGGTTTCGCCCAGCGTCACCCCGGCGCGGTTGAGCAGATAGGGCAGCGAATCGGTGATCAGATAGGTCATGCGGGCCTTTCGGCGGGAGAGCCCGAAACTGCTGTCGGGGCGCAAATGTTTCCGTTGCAATCTTTTACCGGAAACGCGGGACAGGGCGCAAGAACAGAAGGTTACGCGCAGAATCTTCCATATTCAAAAGATGTAACGGAAACATTTGAATTTGCAAAAGTCAGATGCTAGGGTGAGCCAGCGGTGCCCGGCATCGCCACCATTTGGGAGGAAATGATGTTCAGACCCACGCTTGCGGCGGTGTGCATAGCCATGCCCTGCGCACTCGCCACACCGCTTCTGGCCGCCGATTACACGCTCAAAGTGTCGTCGCCCACCAACAACGATTCCCTGCTGCGCTGGATGCAGGCGTTCGAAACGCGGCTCGAGGCCAGCAGCGACGGCGCCATCGACGTGCAAATCTTCCCGGCCAACCAGCTCGGTCAGATCCCGGCAACCATCGAAGGCGTGGCGATGGGTACGATCGAGGTTACTGCGCCTGCCTCGGGGTTCTTCGTGCAATACGACCGTCGGTTCGAGGTATTGGACGTCCCCAGCCTGTTCACCGACCTGGCCAATGCCCAGGCCACGCTGGCCGATCCCGAGGTGTTGGACCGGTTGGCCACCTATGCGCAGGATCAGGGGATGGAGACCATCGCCGCCTTTCCGCACGGGCCGCTGGGCATCGTCAGCCTGCGCGCCGTTGACAGCGTGGCCTCGTTGCAAGGTCAGCGCATCCGGGTGGCCGGACCGACGGCGCTGGCCACCGGCCCATTGAGCGCATTGGGGGCCTCGCCGATTTCGATGCCGCTGGGCGAGGTGCTGCCGGCGATGCAGAACGGGGTTGTGGACGGTGTGATCGCCGGGTTGCCTGTGTTCACCACCGGACGTTATTACGATGTCGCGCAGGATCTGACGGTGCTGCCGGCGAGCTATCTGATCGTTACCGCCGTCGCCAGCAGCGACTTCCTCGAGCAGATCGGGCCGGATCTTGCCGATCAGGTTCGTGCGGCCGCACGCGGGGCATTGATCGAGGCGAACGAGTTCAGCCTGAACGCTGTCGAGGGGGTGCAGGCGGCTTGGGAAGCAAATGGCGGCAGGATCGTGACCCTGAGCGATGCCGACGCGCAGGCCTATCTGGACGCGGTCGCTGCCGTGCTGCCCGAGGCGCAGGCGCAGAACCCCGCGCTGGCGGCCGAGCTGGACTTTCTGCGCGGCGTCGCTCAACGCCACGCCGCCGACTGATGGAGTGCGGGCACGGGCTCCGTCCCGTGCCCCTTTCCCTGATGGAACCCTTCCTCAACCGAGCAGCCCACTGGCTGAATCTGGCGCTGGCGCTGGTCCTTCTGGCCATGGTTCTGCTGGCCTGCGTCAATGTCGCCCTGCGCTATGTCTGGCAGATATCCTTGCTTTGGGCGGATGAAACGCTGGTCTTTGGCATGATTGGCATCGCCTTTCTGGGCGCAATCGGCGTGTCGGCCCAGCACCGTCACCTGCGTATGGAACTGCTGTCACGGTCGCTTTCCGCAAGGGCAGGGCGCATGCTGCGGATCGTCGAACAGGCCGCGACACTCGGCGTTCTGGGATTGGTCTGCTGGTATTCGCTGGCCGTGATCCGCCGACTGTGGAGCCGCGGCACGCTGAGCAACATGGCCGAGGCGCCGCTGTGGCTGGTGAACGCGATGATCCTGCTCGGGCTTTGCGGCATGGCGCTGGTGGCGCTGCTGCGGCTGGCGCAACCTCTGGTCAAGGGGCGGAAATGATATGCTGATCCTCACCCTCGTCGTGCTGCCGGTCGCGCTGATGCTGTTCGGCTTCCCGATCTTCCTCGTGCTGCTCGCCGCCTCGGCCGCAACGATGGCTTTCACCATGCAGGTGCCGCTGATGGCGCTGCATCAATACCTCTTCGCATCGGTCAATGCCTATGCGCTGCTTGCGCTGCCGTTCTTCATACTGGCCGGTGAACTGATGGATCGCGGCGGAGTCGCCGGTCGGTTGGTCGGGCTGATGCGGGCCAGCATGGGCCGCGTTCCGGGCAAAGTGCCGCTGACGGCGATCACCGGCGGCGCCGTCTTTGGCGCGATTACCGGTGTCGGCGCCGCTTCGGTGGCGACGATCAGCAAGGTGATGCTGCCGTCGATGCGCGAAGATTCCTATCCCGATTCCTATACCGCCGGGTTGATGGTTTCGGTCGGTGCGGTTGGGGTCATCCTGCCGCCGTCTATCCCGATGATCGTCTACGCCGCCGCGGCCGACGAATCCATTCCGCGCCTCTATGCCGCTGGTATAGTGCCCGGGTTGCTGATCATCGGCCTGATGGCGTTGCATGCCCTTTGGGTGGGACGCAACAACCGGGGCTCGGTATCCGACCGCTTTACGCTGAGGGCGTTTGGCCTTGCCCTGCGACGGGGGATCTGGGCGGCGGGTGTGCCCGTGGTCATCATCGGCGGCATCTATGGCGGGGTATTCTCGCCCACCGAAGCCGCCGCTGTTGCCTGCCTTTACGCCTTTGTCGTCGCCTGGGCGATCATGCGCGAAATGTCTCTGCGCGATCTTATGGCAGCCGCCAGCAGCACGGTTTCCTTTACCGCGCAGATCCTTGTGGTCATCGCCTGTGCCGGTGTCTTTTCATGGCTCATCACCGTCAATCAGATTTCCGTCCAACTGGTGGCTCTGATCGAGGCGATGAACCTGCCGGGCTGGCTGCTGCTGCTGGTCATCAACCTGCTGCTGTTGCTCGTCGGATGTCTGATCGATCCGTTGTCGGCGATCCTGCTGCTGACGCCGCTGCTGGTGCCGCTGGCAACCGCCATCGGCGTGGACCCGGTGCATTTCGGCATCATCGTCACGGTCAACCTGGCCATCGGGCTGTTCACACCACCCTTTGGTATCAACCTGTTCGTGATGCAAACCATGTCGGGCCTGCCGTTGCGGACGATCTATCGCGGCATCCTACCCTTCGTGGTGATCTATCTGATCGCCCTGATGCTCATCACCTACGTCCCGATGATCGCTCTGTCCGGAGTCTGGCTGCTCATCGGTTCCTGAAGCGGCGCGTCCCCAAAGGGAAACGTCCGACTATAAATTTGCAATTGCAACAGTTGAATTTTCAAATCACTGCTGCGAGAGAGGAGGAATGCCAATGGATTACGATGTCGCCATCGTCGGCTATGGTCCGACGGGTATGGTTCTGGCCGCCCTTCTGGGGCAGGCGGGTCGCCGGGTCGTGGTGCTGGAACGCTATGCCGGGCTTTATAACCTGCCGCGCGCTGCGGCTTTCGACGACGAGACGATGCGCACTTTCCAGAAGTTGGGCATCGCCGAGAAGCTGCTGGCGGGCACCAACATTCAGTCGGGCTATGTCTGGGTGAACGGGCAGGACGAGGTTCTGCTGGACATCGAATACGACAATCCCGGCCCCTGCGGCTGGCCCGCGCAATACATGATGTACCAGCCGCATCTGGAGGATGTCCTGGACCAGCATGTTCGCAGTATCGAGGGCGTCGAAGTCCGCCATGGTGTAACTGTCACCGGGCTCGCGGAAACGGACGAGGGTGTCACCCTGACCGGCCAGTCTATCGCGGGGGATACGGTTTCGCTGAACGCGCGCTATGTGGTTGGCTGCGACGGCGGCAACGGCTTCGTTCGCGGGTATCTGAATGGGCAACTCGACGATCTGGGCTTTTTCGAGAACTGGCTCGTGTGCGATTTCCAGATGAAACGCAATGTGCCCGGCCTGCCCTCATTCCGGCAGATATGCCGCCCCGAACAGCCGGTGTCCATCGTCAATATCGGCCCCAATCATCACCGCTTCTCGTTTCGGCTCGAGGAAGGCGACACACGCGAATCCGTGACCGCGCCGGAACGGGTCTGGCCCCGCGTCGCCGACTATCTGACGCAGGACGATGCCGATCTGATCCGCGTGGCGAACTACACTTTCCGCTCCTGTATCGTCGACCTCTGGCGCAAGGGGCGGGTGATGCTGGCGGGCGACGCGGCGCACCAGATGCCGCCGTTTCTGGCGCAGGGCATGGTGTCGGGCATCCGCGACGCGCGCAATCTGGCGTGGAAACTGGCGATGGTGCTGGATGGCGCGTCCGGGGCGCTGCTGGACAGCTATCAGCCGGAGCGTGAGCCGCATGTCCGCTTCATAACCGGCAAGGCGATCGAGCTGGGCCGCGTGCAGACGATGCGCGATCCTGTCGAGGCGCGGGCCCGCGACGCGCGGATGATTGCTGCGCGTAACGCCAACCAAAAGCCTGACAAGCTGGTCTATCCGCCGCTGTCCGGTGGGCTGATCGCCAATCACGGCGCGCTGATGCCGCAGGGGCTGGTGTCGACGACCGCGGGAACCGGGCTGTTCGACGACATCGTCGGGACCGGTTGGCTGCTCGTCGCGCGCAACAGTGCCGCGTTGGCAGCACTGAGCGCCGCTGATGTTGAGAACTTCGCGGGCCTTGGCGGCACGACAGTGCATTTCGCGCTCGACGAGATGGTCGGCGGGGCGCCGGTGTTCGATACCAACGGGCTCTACCGCCGCTGGTTCGACAAGACCGGCGCTGTCGCCGCCCTCGTTCGGCCTGACAGCCATGTCTATGGCCTCGCCGAGACCCCGCAGGCGCTGCCCGCGCTGTTGCAGGATCTGTTCGCGGCGCTCGGCGCCCATGAAACCGTTGCCGTTTGACGGCCCCACCCCTTCCGGAGAGACCCATGCAAGGCAAGATCGCGCTCGAAGAGCATTTCGCCATCCCCGAAACCCTTCAGGATTCCGCCGGTTTTCTGGCTGATTCCTCTTGGGAGGAACTCAAGCACAGGCTGCTGGACATTCAGGACACGCGGCTCAGGCAGATGGATGCGCACGGGATCGAAACCATGATCCTGTCGCTTAATGCCCCGGCGGTACAGGCCATCACCGACCGCCGCAAGGCCATCGACATCGCCCGCCGTGCCAATGATGTTCTGGCCGAGGAATGTAGCAAGCGGCCGGGCCGCTTCCGCGCTTTCGCCGCGCTGCCGCTGCAAGACCCCGAAGCGGCAGCGGCAGAGCTGCAACGCTGCGTCAGCGATCTGGGCTTCGTCGGCGCGCTCATCAACGGCTTCTCGCAGGATGCCGCGCAGGGCGGGGGTGAGACACTGCTCTATTACGACCTGCCGCAGTACCGCCCGTTCTGGGCCGAAGTGGCCAAGCTGGACGTGCCCTTCTACCTGCACCCCCGCAACCCGCTGCCCCGCGATGCGCGCATCTATGACGGGCACCCCTGGTTGCTGGGTCCTACCTGGGCCTTTGCACAGGAAACGGCTGTGCATGCGCTGCGGCTGATGGCTTCGGGCCTGTTCGACGAACATCCGTCCTTGCAGATCGTGCTGGGCCATATGGGCGAGGGCATTCCCTATATGCTCTGGCGTCTGGACAACCGGAACGGCTGGGTGAAGACGCCGCCGAAATACCCGGCCAAGCGCCGGTTCGCGGATTACTTCACCCAGAACTTCCACATTACGACCTCAGGCAATTTCCGCACCCAGACGCTGATCGATTCCATGCTGGAGTTGGGTGCGGACCGCATCATGTTCTCGACCGACTGGCCATTCGAGAATGTCGATCACGCCAGCGACTGGTTCGATGCGACGCCGATCTCCGAGGCCGACCGGCTGAAGATCGGCCGCACCAACGCGCAGAAACTGTTCAGGCTGGGCTGAGGCGATGCAAAGCTTCACCCACTCTGCACAACCTTCGCGGATCGTGTTCGGCCGCGGGACGCTGGCGCAGGCTGGCGAGGAAATCCGCCGACTGGGCGCCGGTCGCGCGCTGATCCTGTCCACGCCGCAGCAGGCGGGACAGGCGAAGGCGCTGGCCGATTCCCTCGGCCCGCTGGCGGCGGGGCTGTTCGGCGGCGCGGCGATGCATACACCGGTCGCGGTCACCGAAACCGCCCTCGCCGCCTATCACGGGGCGGGGGCGGATTGTGTGCTGGCGCTGGGGGGCGGATCGACAACCGGGCTGGGCAAGGCCATCGCCGCCCGCACCGGTGCGCCGCAACTGGTGATCCCCACGACCTATGCCGGGTCCGAAGTGACGCCAATTCTGGGTGAGACCGAAAACGGTGTGAAAACCACCCGCCGCGGCCCGGAGATTCTGCCTGAAACCGTGATCTATGATCCCGATCTGACCGATGGCTTGCCGCTGGCGATGAGCATCACCAGCGGGTTGAATGCCATGGCCCATGCCGCTGAAGGCGTCTACGCGCAGGACGGCAGCCCGGTCTTCACCCTGATGGCGGTCGACGGGCTTCGCGCATTGAAGGCCGCGTTGCCAGCCCTGGTGCTGGACCCGGCCAACCGCGAGGCGCGCGACACCGCGTTGTATGGCGCCTGGCTGTGCGGCACGGTTCTGGGCGGTGTAGGGATGTCGATCCATCATAAGCTGTGCCACACCCTTGGCGGCGCGCTGGACTTGCCGCATGCCGAAACCCACGCCATCCTGCTTCCACACACCATCGGCTACGTCGAGGCGGGGGTGCCAAAGGCGCTGGCGCCGGTGGCGGCGCTGTTCGGCGGGCGGGCGGGGCGCGGGTTGTACGACTTCGCCCGCAGCCTGGGCGCCCCGCTGCGCCTGATCGATCTGGGTGTGCGCGAGGAACAGCTCGATGCCCTGGCGCTGCAGGCGACTGCCAACGCCTATTGGACGCCGCGCCCGCTGGATCGCGCGGCGATTCGGGATTTGCTGGGACGCGCCTTGACGGGCGATGCGCCCGTTTGACGGATTGGGAGGATGAAACGATGAGCTACTTTTCCGAAGAATCGTCCGTCCAGGCGGTCAATGCCCGGATGGGGCCCGAGGTCGACGCCCGGCTGCGCACGGTGATGACCAGCCTCGTCGCTCACCTGCACGCCTTCGCCAAGGAAACCAACCTGACGCAGGCAGAATGGGAGCTTGGCATCGATTTCCTGACACGGACCGGGCAGATCTGCTCGGGCGAGCGGCAGGAGTTCATCCTGCTGTCTGACGTGCTCGGCCTGTCGATGCTGGTGGATGCCATCAACAACCGGCGCCCCGCCGGTGCCACCGAAAACACCGTATTCGGGCCCTTCCACGTCGCCGACGCGCCGTTCCGCGCGGCGGGCGACAGCATCAGTCTGGACGGGAAGGGCGAGTCCTGCCTGTTCGAGGGGCGGGTGCTGGACATGGACGGACAGCCGATCGGCGGTGCCTGCGTCGATGTCTGGTCGGACAATGCCGATGGGTATTATGACGTGCAGCAGCCCGGCATACAGCCAAAGAACAACAATCGCGGGCGTTTTCTGACCGATGCCGATGGGCATTACCGCTTTGTCGGCATCAAACCAGTCAGCTATCCGATCCCCGATGACGGTCCGGTCGGAAAGCTGCTGGAATCGCTGGGTCGTCATCCGTATCGCCCGGCGCATATGCATTTTCTGGTCACAGCACCCGGCTTCAATCCGATTGTCACCCATACCTTTGTCGGCGACGACCCCTATCTGGCGGATGATGCGGTGTTCGGCGTCAAGGAAACGCTGATGGCGCCGTTCGACCGGCTGAACGGGGCGACGGTCTGGCGCTCGTCCTTCGACTTCGTGATGGTCGCTTCGCGGTCCTGACGCCTTGCGAGCGGTCGGCGCACAGGGTCTGGCGCCCGTCCTGTCGCGGCGGTCGGATGTCTCCGTCAGGGCTCTGGCTTGGCGCTGGGTTGCAAAGCATGCAGACCGAATGGTCGCCTTGCGCCAACCAGCGATAGCCTGCGTGCATCGCTATGTGGAAAGTTTGCATTTCCGGTTGATCGCTCTGGGTGATAGCGTCGGCGGCCTGTTCGACATGTAACGCCAGCGGTCGCCGCAACCCGACAGATGCGGAACGGGAGGAGAACTATGCGAATTCAACTGACAGCCGTGCTTTTTGCGGCTCTGACCGCCGTGGCCCCGCTGGGATCGGCGCGTGCGCAGCCGGTCAACGATGCCTCGGTTCTGGCCCTGGCGACGCGGATCGACAACAACAGTTTCGACCGCGGGCAATTGATGATCGGCAACCAGATGCAATACTGGCAGCCGGTCTTCGACACGTTGCTGGTGGTCGAACCCGATGGCACGATCGCGCCGAACATGGCCAGCGCCTGGTCGTATAACGCTGACAACACGACGCTTGCCCTGACATTGCGCGAGGGGATCAGCTTTACCGACGGCACGCCTTTCGACGCCGAAGCGGTGCGCGCCAACTTCGAGCACCTGCGTGCAAGCGGCGGGCAGAATAGTTTTACCATGGCCGCGATCACCGGGATCGAGATCGTCTCGCCGCTGGAGGTCCGTTTGCAGCTTTCCGAGCCCGATCCTGCGCTGCTGACCAACCTGGGGCTGGTGGGGGGGGCGATGGCCTCGCCCGCCTCGCTGACGGCGGCGGATGCCGCGACCAACCCGGTCGGCTCGGGCCCTTATGTCTATGACAGCGCCCAATCGGTTGCCGGACGCGCCTATGTCTATCGGCGCAATGCCGATTACTGGAATGCTGCGGCCTTCCCCTATGACACCATCACGCTGATGCCGATGCTGGATCAGGTTGCGCGGCTGAACGCCCTGCGCTCGGGGCAGATCGATGGCGGTCTGGGCGATGCGCGCACCGTTGCCGAGGCCGAGGCCAGCGGCCTTGTGGTGAACAGCAACAGCGTGGACTGGCTTGGTCTGACCATCGCGGACCGCGAGGGCCGACTGGTACCGGCGCTGGCGGATGTCCGGGTGCGCCGGGCGATTGCGATGGCGGTCGATGCCGCCTCGGTCCTGCGCTATATCGACATGGAACGCGGCATCCTGACCAACCAGATCTTCCCCGAACAGAGCGAGGCCTTCCTGCCTGCGCTGGATGCGGCCTATCCTTATGATCCGGAAGCGGCGCGGGCGTTGCTGGCCGAGGCCGGCTATGCCGAGGGTTTCACCCTCTCGATGCCCGAACTCAATTCGATGGCGAACATCAACCCGATCATCGAACAGATGCTGGCTGCGATCGGCATCACGGTCGAATGGGTGGCCATCGCGCCGAACGCCACGATTTCCGAGCTGCGCTCTGGCCGCTATCCGGTCTTTGTCTTCCAGTTCGGGTATCAGGGTACCTGGGCCGAGTTCCGCAAGTTCCTGTTCCCCATCGCGCCCTGGAATCCGTCACAGGTCAATGATCCGGCGCTGGTGGCACTGATCACCGAGGCGCAGATGGCGACGGGCGACGGGCAGGTAACAGCCTATCAGGCGGTCAACCAGTACATCGTCGACAATGTCTGGTTCGCGCCCTGGTATCGCCGCGATACGATCTACCTGAGCAATGCGGAAACCGTGGTGACGCCGCACGGCACGAATACGGTGCCCCATATCCGCAACTTTGCCCGGGCCGACTGACCGGCGACAGCAACGATCCCGGCCGGGCCTCGCGCCGCGAAGTCCGGCCGCAGCCCTTCCTGGATCTACCCATGAGCGATGACCCGGCCCGCGCTGCCATGCGCAAGGAGCTCGACACCTGCCTCGACAACGCGCGGGCGTTGCCGGATGGCGGGCGGCAATGGCCCGAACTCTTCTTCGCCCAGCCTCCGGGTTTTCGTGCCCTGTCGCTGAGCCTCGCGGTGCCTCCCGGCCCGGGGCCGCATCCGCTGGTCGCCTATATCCATGGCGGTGGCTGGAGGCTGGGCAATCCGCAATCGCAGCATCCGCATCTGGCGGCCATGGACCTTTTCGGCGCGCTGCACGCCGCAGGATTTGCCGTGGCCCGCGTCGCCTACCGGCTTTCCGCCGAGGGGCGCTTTCCGACCCAGGTGCACGATCTGAAGGCGGCGCTGCGCTATCTGCGCCACCATGCCACGCGCTTCGGGCTGGACGAAGGACGCTTCGGCGTGCTGGGCGAAAGCGCCGGCGGGCATCTGGCGCTGATGCTGGGGATGCAGACGCCAGCCGAGTTCGAGGGCGCGGTGGGGATCACCGGCCCCTCCAGCGCCGTGCAGGTGGTGGTCGCCTGGTATCCCGTGACCGACATGATGACGCTCGACGCGCAGGCACTGCCCGACGCGGCCTTTGTCCACGATTCCGAGGTGTCCGCATCGGGCCGACTGATCGGTGGTCGTCCGACCGGCAGGCCCGCCGCCGCGCGCCTCGCCTCGCCGTCAACCTTCGTCAGCGCCGCGGCAGCGCCGACGCTGCTGGTGCACGGGTTGGCCGACCGGGTGGTGCCGCCCGGGCAGAGCATCGAGCTGCACGCCCGGCTTCAGCGCGAAGGAGCTCTCGGCGAGCTGATGCTGGTCGAGGGCGCCGGGCATTGTTTCATCGACGTCCCGACTGACGCGGTCAAGGCGCGGTCGCTGGCCTTTCTGTCGCACCATCTGCGCCCGAAACCGGCGCGCTGAGCCCGAACCGGGCGCGGCACAGCGCGATCAGCGTGCGGACCGGCGCCCATTCTGTTGTCTCCTTGCGCATCAACATGCCGACCGGGACGGTGTTGAACATCAGATCCACCGGCAGGGCCCGCAAACGCGGCATCGCCGCCGATCCGACCGCCAGATCGGGCAGCAGGCTCAGCGAGTCGGTGTGCTGCAGGGTGGTCAGCACCGGCAGCAGGTTCTGGCACACCAGCGTCACCCGCGGGCGGCCGCCCAGCAACAGGGCGATCGAGTGATCGGTGACTTCGCGGTAGATCGGCAGTTCCGAATAGATGATCCAGCCGTAATCGCGCAGCCGCTCGGGGGCCAGGGTGCCATCGGCGCCGATCATGTCGAACAGCGGATGGGTCTCGCGCGCGAAGATGCGGTTGGTAACTTCGGTCAGTTCCTCGCGGGCGATGTTCGGGCCAAGGCCGCGTTCGCTGACGAGGCCGCCGAAGGTGACGTCCAGCTTGCCCTCGTTCAGGGCGGTGATCGTCTGCCCGTAGGGCGCTGGCGTCAGCACGATCTGCAGGTCGGGATAGAGCCGCTGCATCTCTGAAAACACGCCGGTCAACACGCCCGAGCGCCAGATCGGCCCGGCACCGATGCGCAGGATGGCCACATCGGCCTGCGACGGGCCCTGCAATTCCTGCGCGGCGATGGTCCAGTAGCGTTCGAGCCGGTTCGACACCTCGAGCACCCGCAACCCGAAGGGCGTTGCCCGCACGCCACGGGCATGGCGTTCGACCAGAGTCTGCCCGAAATGCGCCTCGAGCTGGGCCAGCGAGCGCGAGAGCGCGGGTTGGGTGATGTTGAGCTGATCGGCCGCGCGGCGCAGGCTGCCGACCTCGACGATGGTATGCAGCCGCAACAGATGCGTGATCTTGTCGAGCATGACCGATAACCTCAAAACATTGCTTTCTGCGCTAATTGCATTTTTAAAGCATAGCGGCAACTGGTATCCCGCTCCGTATCGAGTGAGCGGTGGTCTGTCCCGCTTGCGATGGGGAGGATTTTCGATGACCACGCGCCCCGGCCCCGTTTGGGGGCCGCATGCTTAGATTCCTGTTCAGGCGGCTCGTCTCCGGGGTGGTTCTGCTGGTGCTGGTCACGACGCTGACCTTTGCGCTGATCTTCGGTGCCACCGACAATGTCGCGCAGAACATCCTGGGCGAAAACGCGACCGACGCGCAGATCGTCGAATTCGAAACCCGGTTGGGGCTGGACCGGCCGCTGCCCGCGCAATTCGCCCATTGGGTCGCCGGGGCGGTGCGGGGCGATCTGGGTCAGTCCTGGACCATGGGCGAGCGGGTGTCGCGCATTCTGGCGGGCCGGTTGCCGGTGACGCTGTCGATGGTCACGACCGCCGTGCTGCTCATCGCGGGGACATCGGCCGTGCTGGGCATCGTCGCCGCAGTACGGGGCGGCTGGGCCGACCGGGCGATCCAGATCCTCAGCGTCGTGGGCTTTGCCATGCCGAATTTCTGGCTGGGCCTCATCCTGGTGGTGGTTTTCGCCCTTGAACTGCGCTGGCTGCCCGCGACCGGTTATGTCGCCTTCCTGCAATCGCCGACCGGCTGGGCGGCGGCGTTGATCCTGCCGGTGGCGGCGCTGGTGATCTCGGGGACCGCTTCGGCAAGCCAGCAGGTCCGCGGTGCGATGATTGACGCGCTGCGGCAGGATTACATCCGCACCCTGCGGGCGCGGGGGCTGGGCGAACGCTCGATCCTGTTCCGCCATGCGCTGCGCAATGCCCTGCCCGCCGCCCTGACCGTGCTGTCGGTGCAGTTCATCGCCCTTCTGGGCGGCGCGGCAGTGATCGAGCGGGTGTTCGCCATCCCCGGCCTGGGGTCGCTGACGGTGCAGGCGGCGCTGTCGGGCGACGTTCCGGTGCTGATGGGGGTCGTCGTCACGATGGTCGTGCTGGTGATTCTGGTCAACGTGCTGATCGACATCCTGAACGCCTGGGTCAATCCGAAAGTGAGGCTGTCATGAGCGCGCCTTCCGTGAACCCCGATCCCGGTTCCGGGCGCGACAGCATCATCCTTGCCGTGTTGCGCAACCCGTTGGGGCTGCTGGCGACAATCCTGCTGGCGGCAATCGTCCTGACGGCCATCTTCGCGCCGCTGATCGCCCCGTTCAGCCCGACCGCGTTGCAGATCTTCCGGGTCAACGCACCGCCGGGCGACGGGTATCTGCTGGGCGGCGACGGATCGGGGCGCGACGTGTTCAGCCGACTGGTCTTTGGCGCGCGCAACACCCTTGTCGGGGCGCTGATCGCGGTCAGTGTCGCCGCGTCGCTGGGGGTCGTCGCCGGGCTGATCGCGGGCTATTTCGGCGGAAAACGCGAGGTTGTGCTGAGCTGGATCTCGGATGCGCTGATGGCGTTGCCGGCGATGATCGTGCTGCTGGCGCTGTATCAGACGCTGGGTTCGTCGATCCATATCTCGATGGTGGTGTTCGGGGTGATGCTGGCGCCGGGGTTCTACCGGCTGACGCGCAATATGGTGAACGGCGTCAAGCATGAGCTGTATGTCGATGCGGCGCGGGTGTCCGGCCTGACCGATCTGCGTATCATCAGCCGCCATATCCTGACCGTGATCCGAGCGCCGGTGATTATCCAGACTTCCATCGTCGCCGGGATTTCCATTGTCATTCAGGCAGGGCTGGAATTTCTGGGTCTGGGCGATCCGTCGATCCCGACCTGGGGCGGCATGTTGCAAGATGCTTTCGCCAACATGTTCGTGGCGCCGCGGGCGATCCTGTGGCCGGGGCTGACGATCGCTGTCACAGTGGCGTCGTTCGTGCTGCTGGCCAATGCGTTGCGCGACCGGCTGCAGCAGGGCGGGCGGCGGCTGGCCAAGGTGGCGCCGCCCCCGCGCGAGGCCGCCGTACCGCTGGCGCCCGAAGCGGATGTGCTGCTGGATGTGCGCGATCTGGTCGTCGCCTATCCGGGGCCCGAGGGCTGGGTGCCGGTGGTCAAGGGCGTGTCGCTGCAACTGCGGCGTGGCGAGGTGCTGGGGCTGGTGGGCGAAAGCGGCTCGGGCAAGACGCAGACCGCGTTTGCGGTTCTGGGCCTGTTGTCCACCGGCGGTCGGGTGCTGTCGGGGTCGATCTGGTTCGACGGGCGGGATCTGTCGCGGCTGAGTCCGCACGAGATGCGCGCCCTGCGCGGCAGGCGTATCGCCTATGTGCCGCAAGAGCCGATGTCGAACCTCGATCCTGCGTTCCGCATCGGTCATCAACTGGTCGAACCGATGATGGCGGTGCTGGGGATCAGCAAAGCCGAGGCCCGCAAGCGGGCGCTGGATCTGCTGGCGCGGGTCAGGATGCCCGACCCGCTGCGCGCCTATAACGCCTATCCGCACCAGATTTCCGGCGGCATGGCGCAGCGCGTGCTGATCGCGGGTGCGATCTCCTGCAAGCCCGACCTGTTGATCGCCGATGAGCCGACCACCGCGCTGGACGTCACCGTACAAGCCGAGGTTCTTGCCCTGCTGCGCGACCTGCAGGCCGAATTGGGCATGTCGGTTATCATGGTGACTCACAATTTCGGCGTGGTTGCCGATAGCTGCGACCGGATCGCGGTGATGAAGGACGGCGCGGTGGTGGAAACCGCCGATGTGCACACTCTCTTTGCCGCGCCGCAACATGACTACACCCGCATGCTGCTGGAGTCTGTCCTCGACGATTCCACGCCGCGCGTCTGGAGCCCGCTGCCGGAGGCCGCACAATGAGCGATCCGATCCTCATCGATTGCCGCAAGGTGAATACGCAGTTTGGCGCGCATCGTGTGCTCAAGGACGTGTCGTTGACGATCCGCCCCGGCGAAACCGTGGGGCTGGTGGGGGAATCCGGCTCAGGCAAGACGACGCTGGGCAGGGCCATTCTGGGCATCGGGCCAGTGTCCTCGGGCAGCATCCTGTTCGACGGCGAGGAGATCGGGGGCGTCGCGCCGCGCGCCCGCAGCGGCAGGGCTGCGGCGATTCAGGCAGTGTTTCAAGACCCTTACACCTCGCTCAATCCGTCGATGACCATCGAGGATATCCTGATCGAGCCGATCATCGCCCGTGGTCAGGCCCCCCGCGCCGAGGCTATTGCCCGGGTGCGCCTGTTGCTTGACCAGGTGAACCTGCCCGCGGATGCCGCGCATCGCTATCCGCGCGAATTCTCGGGCGGACAGCGGCAGCGGGTGGCCATCGCCCGCGCACTGGCGCTGTCGCCGCGGCTCATTGTCTGCGATGAGCCGGTCTCGGCGCTGGATCTTTCCACACAGGCTCGCGTGCTGGATCTGTTCATCGACATCCAGCAGCGTACCGGCGTGGCCTATCTGTTCGTCAGCCACGATCTGAGCGTGGTGCGTCACATCTCGCACCGCGTCGCGGTCATGCGCGGCGGCGAGATCGTGGAGTTCGGCGACTGCGATCAAGTCACGGCGCGTCCCGCGCACCCCTATACCCGCCGCCTGCTGCTGGCCGCGCCGGTGGCCGATCCGGTGCGGCAGGCCGAGCGGCGCGCCGCTTTCGCCGCCCTGAACGCGGAGGGTTGAGCGATGCGTGCGATCATCGTCATGTTCGACAGCCTGAACCGGCGCATGCTGCCGCCCTATGGCGACACGCGCAGCCATGCCCCCAACTTCGCCCGTCTGGCCGAGCGCAGCGTGACCTTCGATACCTGCTATGCGGGCTCGATGCCCTGCATGCCGGCGCGGCGCGAATTGCACACCGGGCGCTACAATTTCCTGCACCGCTCGTGGGGGCCGATCGAGCCGTTTGACGATTCCATGCCCGAGATGCTGGCGAAGGCCGGGGTCTATACGCATCTGATCACCGATCATCAGCATTACTGGGAGGACGGCGGCGCCACCTATCACACGCGCTATTCCAGCCACGAGTTCTTTCGCGGGCAGGAAGGCGATCTGTGGAAAGGCCGCGTCGGCGGGCAGGACCGTAGCCGCCTGACCGACGCGCTGTCGCGGATGCACAGTCAGGACCGGATCAACCGCGACTATCTGCGCGACGAGGCCGACCATCCCCAGACCCTGACCTTTGACGCGGGCCTGCATTTCCTGCAGACCAATGCCGATCAGCAGGACTGGATGGTGCAGATCGAGACCTTCGATCCGCACGAGCCCTTCTTCAGCTACGATGGCTATCACAAGCTGTTTCCCGACGATGCCGGGAACGACGCTTTCGACTGGCCGCCCTATGGCCGTGTGACCGAGGCCCCGGGGCGCGTCGTGCGGGCCCGCAATCGGTATCTGGCGCTGCTCGCCATGTGCGACCGCAATCTGGGGCGGGTGCTGGATGTGATGGATGCCCAGCAGATGTGGTCCGACACGATGCTGATCGTCTGCACCGACCACGGGTATATGCTGGGCGAGCGCGGCTGGTGGGCGAAATCGGTCATGCCCTGGTACGACGAGACGATCCACACGCCGCTGTTCGTCTGGGACCCCCGGGCCGGGTTCGCGGGAGAGCGCAGGCGGTCTCTGGTGCAGACGATCGACATCGCGCCGACGCTGCTGGAGTTTTTCGGGCTGCCTTTGACACCGGACATGCAGGGCCGCCCGCTGGCGCCGGTTCTGGCGTCCGACACGCCGCTGCGTGCGGCGGGGTTGTTCGGTTCCTTTGGCGGCCACGTCAGCGTGACGGACGGGCGGTATGTCTATATGCGCGCCTGCGCGGCGGGGAATGCGCCGCTGGAAGAACATACCCTGATGCCGACGCATATGCGCAGCCGGTTCGAGCCGCATGAGCTGGCCGGGGCCGAACTGGTGGGACCGCTGTCTTTCACCAAAGGTGCGCCGGTGCTGCGGATGCCGGGCTGGACACTGCGCGGGCCCGAGGATTACGGCACTCTGCTCTATGATCTGGGCATGGACCCGGCCCAGGAGGTGCCGCTGGACGATCCCGCACTGGAACTGCGGATGATCGGCCTTCTGCTGGACCAGTTGCGCGCCAGCGATGCGCCGCCCGGTCAATATGCGCGCCTCGGCTTGCCGCAGACCGGACCTGCCGGGCCCGAGCATCTGCTGGTCGCGCGTCAATGGCCGCAGGTTCTGGCGGGCCAGCGCCGGGCGGCCACGGTCGAGGATTTCGCACCCGGTGCCCGGATCGCCAGCGTGCCGGTGGACAGGCTGCTGGCTGATCCCGCGGCCCGGACGCTGCTGGTCGCGGCGCTGCCGATGCTGGCGGCTCCGCGCCTGCCGTCGGTTCTGGAGGGCAAGACGCTGCTGGAAATCGCCGGTGTTCTGGGCCGCCCCGACCGGCCGACGCTGGACAAGATCGAGGCGGCGCTGAGCGCCGGATCGGCGGCATGACCTTCCCCAACCGCGAGGCCCCGATGCGCCCCAATATCCTGTTCATCCTGTGCGACGATCACGCGGCGCGGGCGATCTCGGCCTATGGCGGGGGGCTCAACCACACCCCCAACATCGACCGGCTGGCGCAGGAGGGAATGCGCCACGACCGGACCTATGTGACCAACTCGATCTGCACCCCCTCGCGGGCGTCGATCCTGACCGGCACTTATAACCACGTCAATTGCGTGACCACGCTGCACACGCATATCGACAACCGCCTGCCGAATGTCGCCAAGCATCTTCAGCGCGCCGGGTATCGCACCGGCCTGTTCGGCAAATGGCACATGGGCGAGGGGCCGGCGCATTGCCCGACCGGGTTCGACGACTGGGCGGCGCTGCCGGGACAGGGCGATTACTGGGATCCCGCCTTCGTGTTCCCCGATGGCAGCCGCCGCCGGGTTCCGGGCTATGCCACCGAGATCATCACCGACATGAGCCTGGATTTTATCGAGAGAAGCGGCGATCAGCCCTTTTTCCTGATGTGCCACCACAAGGCCCCGCATCGCAATTTCGAGCCACATCCGAAATATGCGCATCTCTTCCCCGACGACATCCCCCTGCCCGAGACCTTCAACGACGATTATGCCAATCGCGCGGCGGCGGCGGCGGCGGCGAAGATGCGCATCCGTGCCGACATGACCTATGAGGATCTGGGGCTCGTGCAGCCGACCGGGCCCGCCTCGCAGGTCGGTGCGCTGATGCTGGACTTCCTGCCGATCCGCACGATCCCGGAGCTGCTCCCGGGTCAGAGCACGACGGTGATCTGCGCCGAGACCGGAACCAACTACAGCTTCGACGATCCGCAGGTCTTTGCCGAATTCAAGTACCAACGCTATATGAAGCGGTATCTGCGGACTGTGGCTTCGATCGACGAAGGCGTCGGCAAGCTGCTGGATCTGCTCGACGAGAAGGGGCTGACCGGGAACACGATCGTCATCTATAGTTCGGATCAGGGCTTTTTCCTGGGCGAGCATGGCTGGTTCGACAAGCGGTTCATGTACGAGGAATCGCTGCAGATGCCGTTTCTGGTGCGCTATCCGCCGGCGATCGCGCCCGGATCGACCAGCCGGGACATCGCCTGCAATGTCGATTTCGCGCCCACCTTCCTGGATTATGCCGGGCTGGGGGTGCCCAGCTACATGCAGGGCCGCTCGCTGCGCCCGGTGCTGGAAGGCGCGACGCCCGCGGACTGGGACCAACTCGCCTATCACCGCTACTGGATGCACAACGACGAGATCCACGAGGCCTGGGCGCATTACGGTGTGCGCGATCCGCGCTGGAAGCTGATCTACTGGTACAACAAGGATCTGGGCCAGCCCGGCGCGCGACCCAACGGCGCCCCCCCGGAGTGGGAATTGTTCGATTGCGACAACGATCCGCACGAACTGTTCAATCTGGCGCAAGATCCGGCTCATGCCGGGGTGTTCCGCGAGATGCTGGGCAAGCTCGACGCGCGGATGGCCGAGATCGGCGATCTGCCCGAACACGACAGCGCCGAAGTTCTGGCGGCGCTGGCGAGCGCAGATCATGGCTGAAGCGGCGCGCCCCTGCTGCGGGATGTCGCGCGGGGGGGCAACCCTTGCGCCGGTCGCGCCGATCATGGGCGCCGGGCCGCGCGGTGCGGTGATCCGCGTCCCCGGGGGGCGCAGCTTTGTCGGCACGGATCGGCCGGTGATCGCCCAGGACGGCGAAGGCCCCGCGCGCGCGGTGCAGTTGCGCGATTATGGGCTGGAGGCCGAGACCGTGACCAATGCCCGCTTTTCGGCTTTCGTGGCGGCCACCGGCTATGTGACGGAGGCCGAACGCTTTGGCTGGTCGGCGGTGTTTCTGGGCGATCCCGCCGACCCCCGGCATGCGCAGTCGCTGGGGGCCTCGCTGCCCTGGTGGCACCGGATCGACGGGGCGAACTGGCGCCAGCCCGAGGGGCCGGGCAGCGATCTGGACGGGCGCGAGGCGCATCCCGTGGTGCAGGTCTCGTGGGCCGATGCGCGCGCCTTTGCCGACTGGACCGGCGGGCGCCTGCCGACCGAGGCGGAATGGGAACATGCCGCGCGCAGCGGGCCCGCCGACCGGCGGTTTCCCTGGGGCGACGCCGAGCCTGACGACGGCACGATCCATTGCAACATCTGGCAGGGTCGCTTTCCGCATCACAACACCTGCCGCGACGGGTGGGAGCGCACCGCCCCGGCCCGCAGTTTCGCCCCCAATCCGCTGGGGTTCTACAACATGGTCGGCAATGTCTGGGAATGGACGGCCGAGCCGTTCCGCCTGCGCTCGCTGTCGGCGACGGCACGGGCGCGCAATGCGCAGGCCCGGCGCCATGACGAAAAGCTGCTCAAGGGGGGCTCGTTCCTGTGCCACATCACCTATTGCTATCGCTACCGGATCGCCGCGCGCATGGCCTTGTCCCCGGACAGTGCGGCCAGCAATGCGGGTTTCCGCGTGGCCTATGATCTGTGAGGGTCGGATGGACGATCTGGACTGGCTGCGCGCCGCGCCCTTCAATCTCGATGCCAAGGCCCTGCACTGGGTCATCCTGACGCGCGATTCGCTCAGCCGGGCGGAAAAGATCGCCCAGCTTTTCGTGCTCAAATCCGGCGGCGACGATCCTGAGGAACGCAGCCGCCTGCACCGGCTGCGCCCCGGCGGGATCACCCGCTTCTTTGGCCCCGACGGCGATGCCGAACGCGCCCGCATCCGGGATCTGCAGGCCGACGCCGGGGTGCCGCTGCTGGTTTCGGCCGATCTCGAGGGCTCGCGCATGAGCCTGCCCTTTGGCACGCAGGTGCCCAATCCGCTGGCGCTCGCGGCGATTGACGACGTCGAGACGACCGCACGGATCTCGCGCATCATGGCCCAGGAAGCCCGCGCCGTCGGGGTCAACTGGTCGTTTACCCCGGTCCTGGACATCAACGCCGCCTTTCGCAGCGCCATCGTCGCCACGCGGGGGCTGGGGTCAGACCGCGATCTGATCGAGCGCCACGCGCTGCGCCAGATCGCCGAGTTTCAACGCCACGGCATCGCCGCCACCGCCAAGCATTGGCCCGGCGAGGGCCATGACGACCGCGATCAGCATCTGCTCACCACCGTCAACCCGCTGTCGATGGACGAATGGGAGGCCAGCCATGGCCGCCTCTACCGTGCCGCCATCGGCGCCGGGGTTCTGGCGGTGATGTCGGCGCATATCGCGCTGCCCGCCTTTGCGCGGATGCGCGGCGCCGGGACGGGGATCGAGGCCTTTCGACCGGCCTCGATCAGCCATGCCCTGAACATCGACCTGCTGCGCGGGCGGTTGGGTTTTCGCGGCTTGATCGTGTCGGACGCCAGCGAGATGGCGGGGCTGGGATCATGGTGCCGCCTGGCCGAGGCCAAGCCGCAGATCGTCGCCGGCGGCTGCGACATGATCCTGTTTTCCTCGACGCCCGAGGCGGATATGGACGCCATCGCCAACGCGCTGGATGATGGCACGATTCCCGCCGCGCGGCTGGAGGACGCCGTTACCCGCATTTTGGCGCTGAAGGCGGCGCTGGGGCTGCATCTGCGCGCCGGTCCCGATGCGGGATTCGCCCTGGGCAGCGAGACCTCGCAGGGGGTTGCCCGCGACGCGATCGCGCGCGCGCCCACGCTGGTCAAGGACGTGCAGGGCCTCGTGCCGCTGTCGCCGGTTCGTCACCGCCGGGTGCTGGTGATGTCCACCGGTATCGTCAGCCCCCTGCACGGCGCGCCGCAGCCCCTGATCCTGCCCGATCTGCTGCGCGACGCGGGTTTCGAGGTCACGCTTTACGCGCCGGGCATGCCGATGACGCCGCAGGATTACGATCTGGTGCTCTATCTTTTCGGCGAGGAAACCCTGCTGACGCGCGGGCGCATCTTTCTGGACTGGGCGCGGCTGGGGGGCTCGTTCGCGGCGGCGATGCAGCGGCCCTGGCATGAGATCCCGACGGCGATGATTTCGTTCGGCTATCCCTATTACCTGTATGACGCGCCGCGCGTGCCGACCTATATCAACGCCTATTGCACGCTGGACGCGATGCAAAAAGCCGTCGTCGAGGCGCTTTTGGGGCGCGCCGCCTTTACCGGGACCAGCCCCGTCGATGCCTTCTGCGGCCTTGAGGATGCGCGATATTGAGCCTTAAGGGTGATGGTGGCAGGGGTGTCGCGGTTTTGAACGCTGCTTGCGCCGGGTGGTGCGTTCGCGCCTTTCTTGATGTCCAGCGATCCTGACGCTATATTGCGTCAATATTACCGGATCGGAGATCGCCATGTCGCTTGCGCATTACGCTGAACACGGGCTTTTCGAGCCGCGCAAGATCGCCCATGTCCTGCGCACCACCAGCGAGGAAGTCGCCCTGACTGTGGGTCTGGGCAAGGACGCCTTGCAGCGTCGGGCGCGTATTCAGTCCGACCGGACCCAGCGACGCCTGCGCGAACTGGTCGAGGTGCTTAACAAGGTGACGCCGAGGTTTGGCTCGGAGCTGATGGCCTATGCCTGGTTCCGGTCCGAGCCTTTGCCGGGGTTCGATGGCCAGACAGCGATGCAATTGGTGCAGGCGGGCAAGGCGCAGCAGGTGCTCGAGTATATCGACGCCGTCGATGCCGGTGTCTACGCGTGACAGAACTGGCCTTGTCGCGGTTTCAGGGGCGACTCTACCGCGCGCTGAACCCGGTCTATGCGCGTGAGCCGCTGTCGGGGCGGGGAGCGGCACTGTATGGCGGGCGGCTCAATCCCAAGGGTACGGCGGCGCTCTATACTGCGCTCGATCCGCTGACGGCGCTGCGCGAGGCCAATCAGGTCGGCGATCTGCAACCGACGACGCTGGTGGCCTACCGCGCCGTTCTGCATCCGGTCTTTGATACCCGCGACGAGGCGGCCTTGCGGGATCAGGGCCTGACGCCTGACCAACTGGCAGATTCCGGCTGGCGCAAAGCGATGCTCGAAGGCCATCCGGTTCCGACGCAGGATTTCGCCCAGCGGCTGATCGGTGCCGGTTACGTCGGCTGTCTGGTGCGCAGCTTTGCCCCGGGGGCGGCCGGGGCAAGTCTCAATCTGGTGCTGTGGCGCTGGAACACTGCTGCGGACGACCATCTGGCGGTGATTGACGAGGAGAACCGGCTGGGGCGCCTGCTGAACTGACGGCTCAGGCAGCCCGGCGATTGCCCCAGCCCGGGAAGGGATCGGCGAGATCCGTCCAGTCGCCGGGGGTGAAGCAGTGCGTGTCGATCAGCGCAGAGTCGAGCCGCGCGCGAAGGGATGTTTCATCCAGCCCGGCGCCGATGAACACCAGTTCCTGCCGCCGGTCGCCCCAGGGCTCGGCCCATTTCGACGCCATTTCGCGCAGCGCGTCGGGATGGACGGGCCAGCGGTCTTTCGGAACGCTCGCCCACCACCGGCCCAGCGGCGTGACCGTCGACAGCGCCCCGGCCAGGCTGAACTCGGCCACCCAATCCGGGCGCGTGGCGATCCAGAAGTGCCCCTTGGCACGGATCACCCCGGGCAGAGCGCCGTTCAGAACGGCGTGGATGCGGGCCGGATCAAACGGCCGCCGGGCGCGGTAAACGAATGAGGTAATACCATATTCTTCGGTTTCCGGGGTGTGATGGGCAAAGCCGTACAGCTCTTTGGCCCAGAGGGGGTGTTCGTGCGCTCGCTCGAAATCGAAAAGGCCGGTGTCGAATATCGCCGAAGCGTCGATGCGCGAATGATCGGCCTCGATCAACCGCGCGTCGGGGTTAAGGGCCCGGATGATCTTGCGCGCGGCGTCCGCGCGGGCCGGGCCCGCATCGCCGACCTTGTTCAGGATCACCACATCGGCAAATTCGATCTGGTCGGTCAACAGATTGACCAGCGTGCGGTCGTCCTGCTCGCCCAGACTTTCGCCGCGGTCGGCCAGAAAATCATGGCTGGCGAAATCCCTGAGCAGGTTCACCGCATCGACCACCGTGACCATCGTGTCCAGCCGTGCCACATCCGACAGGCTGAGCCCGTTCTCGTCGCGGAAATCAAAGGTGGCGGCGACAGGCAGCGGCTCGGCGATGCCGGTGGATTCGATCAGCAGATAGTCGAACCGGCCCTCGGCGGCGAGGCGGCGCACCTCGGTCAGCAGATCATCGCGCAGCGTGCAGCAGATGCAGCCGTTGGTCATCTCGACCAGCTTTTCCTCTGCGCGCGACAGTTCCGTCCCGTCGCGCACCAGATCGGCGTCGATGTTCACTTCAGACATGTCGTTGACGATCACTGCAACGCGGCGACCGTCGCGGTTGTTCAGGACATGGTTGAGCAGCGTGGTCTTGCCCGCCCCGAGAAAGCCCGACAGCACGGTGACGGGCAGGCGCGTATCGGCCATGGGAGTCTCCATTATGTTATAACATAACACAAACTACAACGATGCCAGCTTGTCGACAACCCCCGCCGCGTCATTTCGCATTTCCGCCATGGTCTCGCTGTCGTGGGGCCGCAATACTGGGCAGGATGGGCGGCGGGTAGGAAACCGACAGGTCTTGCCCCTTGCGCCGCGTGCGGGGTTTGAAGCTTCTGGGGATCGAGACGGAGTTTCGGGTGTGAAAATCGTTCAGACGGCGTTGGCCGATGTGGTTGTGATCGTGCCGAACCGGTTCGGCGATGCACGGGGGTGGTTTGCCGAAACCTGGAACGCCGCGCGCATGGCGGACAGCGGCTTTGATCTGACCTTCGTGCAGGACAATCATTCGTTTTCAGCCACCCGCGGCACGCTGCGCGGATTGCATTATCAGCGCCCGCCACATGCGCAGGACAAGCTGGTGCGCTGCACGCGGGGGGCGATCTTTGATGTGGCGGTGGATATTCGCAAGGGCTCGCCCGGCTATGGCCGTTGGGTCGGGGTGGAACTGACGGCGCAGAACGGCGAGCAGTTGCTGGTGCCCAAGGGGTTCCTGCACGGATTCATCACGCTGAGCGAGGATTGCGAGGTGCAGTACAAATGCACCGATGTCTATGCGCCCGATTGCGACGGTGCGATCCGCTGGGACGACCCTGACCTTGGCATCGACTGGCCGTTGAACGGCGCCGCGCCGGTCCTGTCGGCCAAGGACGCGGTGGCACCGCTGTTCGCCGGTTTCGACAGCCCGTTTGCCTGGGAGGATGGGCGATGAAGATCCTCGTCACCGGCGGCGCCGGGTTCATCGGATCGGCGGTTGTCCGGTTGGCTGTGGCGCGGGGACATGCGGTGGTGAACCTCGACGCGCTGACCTACGCCGCCTGTCTGGACAATGTGGCGAGCGTGGCAGCCACCCCGCTCTATGCGTTCGAGAAGGCCGATATCCGCGACCGCGCGGCGTTGGACCGGGTCTTTGCCACACACGCGCCTGACGCGGTGATGCACCTCGCGGCAGAAAGCCATGTGGACCGCTCGATCGACGGCCCCGGCGATTTTATCGAAACCAACATTACCGGCACATTCAATCTGCTGGAAGCCGCGCGCGGTTATTGGCTACGGCAGGGACGGCCCGCAGGCTTCCGGTTTCATCATATCAGCACCGACGAGGTGTTTGGCAGCCTGCCCGCCGATCCGGCGGTGAAGTTCACCGAGGATACGCCCTACGACCCGCGCAGCCCCTATTCCGCGTCGAAAGCGGCGTCCGACCATCTGGTGCGCGCCTGGCACGAAACCTATGGCCTGCCGGTGGTGCTGAGCAATTGTTCCAACAATTACGGGCCGTTCCACTTTCCGGAAAAGCTGATTCCGGTCATCATTCTCAACGCGCTGGCGGGCAAGCCGCTGCCGATCTATGGCGACGGCTCGAATATCCGCGACTGGCTGTTCGTCGAGGATCATGCCGATGCCCTGCTGCTGGTGCTGGAGAAGGGGCAAACGGGGCGCAGCTATAACATCGGCGGCGAGAACGAGCGCACAAACCTTGCGCTGGTCAAAACACTCTGCGCGATCCTCGATGCCAAACGGCCGAAGGCCAGTGGTTCCTATGCCGACCAGATCACCTTTGTCGCCGACCGCCCGGGCCACGATGCACGCTATGCCATTGATCCGTCGCGCATCCGCCGCGAACTGGGTTGGCGTCCCTCGGTGACAGTCGAGGAGGGGCTGGAAAAGACGGTGCAATGGTATCTGGACCATGAAAGCTGGTGGCGCGCGCTGCAGACCCGTCAGGGCGTCGGCCGGCGGCTGGGGATGAAGGCATGAGCCTGCTGGTCTTTGGCTCGACAGGTCAGGTGGCCACCGAACTGAGGGGTCTGGCCCCGGGCGCGGTGTTTCTGGCGCGGGATCAGGCCGATCTGTCCGATCCGCAAGCCTGTGCTTCGGCGATCCGTACCCATGCGCCGCGGGCGGTGATCAACGCTGCCGCCTGGACCGCGGTGGACAGGGCCGAGGGCGAGGAAGCGGCCGCCAGCGTCGTGAACGGCGAATCCCCGGCGGCCATGGCGATGACCTGCGCGGCAATGGGTGTTCCGCTGGTCCAGATTTCGACCGATTATGTCTTTGACGGCTCAGGGCATACGCCCTTCGCGCCGGGTCATCCGACAGCGCCCCTGGGCGCCTATGGGCGATCAAAGCTGCGGGGTGAGGAGGGCGTACGCCTGGCGGGCGGACCCCATGCTGTCCTGCGGACAAGCTGGGTCTTTTCGGCCCATGGCACGAATTTCCTGAAAACCATGCTGCGGCTGGGGCGCGAGCGCAGCAGCCTCAACGTGGTGGCGGACCAGATCGGCGGGCCCACACCGGCCCGCGCCATCGCCGAGGCCTGCCTGAGCATCGCCGCGCAATTGCGCGCCGATCCGGGCAAGGCGGGCACCTATCATCTGTCGGGCGCGCCCGATGTGAGTTGGGCCGATTTCGCCCGCGACATCATGGCTCAGGCGGGGCTTGCCTGCACCATCATCGACATACCGACCAGCGCCTACCCCACACCTGCCCGCCGCCCGGCCAACAGCCGCCTGGACTGCAGCAGCCTGTCGGTCTTTGGCCTGTCGCGCCCGGATTGGCGCGCGGGCGTCACCCAAGCCTTGCATGAACTCGGAGCGATACAATGACCACCACGGCAGGACAGCGGCGCAAGGGGATCATTCTGGCCGGGGGATCGGGAACGCGACTCTATCCCATTACCATCGGCATCTCTAAGCAATTGCTGCCGATCTACAACAAGCCGATGATCTACTATCCGCTGTCGGTGCTGATGCTCGCCGGAATCCGCGAGATCGCCATCATCACCACCCCGCAGGATCAGGATCAATTCCAGCGGTCGCTGGGGGACGGCAGCCAATGGGGGCTGAGCCTGAGTTGGATCGTGCAGCCGTCGCCCGACGGGTTGGCGCAGGCCTATATCCTGGCCGAGGATTTCCTCGCCGGGGCGCCGTCGGTCATGGTGTTGGGCGACAACATCTTTTTCGGCCACGGCCTGACCCAGCTTCTGGCCGATGCCGGGGCGCAGGAACTGGGCGCCACGGTGTTTGGCTACCGCGTGTCGGATGCCGAACGCTATGGGGTGGTGTCGTTCGATGCGGCGGGGCGGGTGGAGAGCATCATTGAAAAGCCGGAAAAGCCGCTGTCCGACTATGCCGTGACCGGCCTCTATTTCATGGATGGTACGGCGTCGGCCAAGGCCCGCGGCGTCAAGCCTTCGGCCCGCGGCGAGCTGGAAATCACCACGTTGCTGGAGCAATATCTGGCCGAGGGCACGCTGACGGTGCAGAAGATGGGTCGCGGCTATGCCTGGCTCGATACCGGTACCCATGGCAGCCTGCTCGACGCCGGAAACTTTGTGCGCACGCTGGAAATGCGGCAGGGCCTGCAGGTGGGATGCCCGGACGAGATCGCCTTTGAACAGGGCTGGATCGACGCCGATACGCTGCGCAGACAGGCCAAGCTGTTCGGCAAGAACGAATATGGCGCCTATCTTGCGCGGCTGATCCCGGATTGATGCGCCGCCGCTGCGCTGGCGGCGGGTTTTTGTGCCCCGATGCAGATTTCGATGGACGGCGGGCCGCTGAATTACTACACAAAGCAATTAAAGGTCTGCGACATCGGTATGAATTCTGACCGGGGCCGCGGGCTGGGTGTGCCCCATGGCGGGGAGCCCGAATCCGGGAGGAGCGCATGACCTATTCCCTCATCCTTGGCGGCCGCAAGGTCGCCACGGCGACAACCTTTGATGTTGTGAACCCGGCTACAGGCGCGGTGATCGCGCAATGTCCGCTGGGCAGCGTCGCCGATCTGGACGCGGCCGTCGCAGCCGCGCGGGCGGCGTTTCCCGGCTGGGCCGCGACCCCGGACGCAGACCGCAAAGTGGCCCTTGGCCAGATTGCCGCGCTGATCGAAGCCCATGCCGGTGAACTGGCGGGGCTGATCACCGCCGAGCAGGGCAAGCCGCAACTCGGCCCCGGCGCCCCGTTCGAGGTGGGCGGCTGCATCGCCTGGACGCAGGTGACGCAAGGCTTGGAGAATCCGGTCGAGGTGTTGATCGACACCACGACCGAGCGCGTCGAACTGGTGCGCGCGCCGGTTGGCGTAGTGGCTTCGATCACCCCGTGGAACTGGCCGCTGATGATTGCGGTCTGGCACATCATGCCGGCACTGCGGGTCGGTTGCACGGTCGTGATGAAGCCGTCGCCCTATACGCCGCTGGCGACCCTGCGCCTGGTCGAATTGATCCATGATGCGGGTATCCTGCCGCCCGGTGTGCTGAACATCGTGACCGGCGATGCTGAGGTCGGCGACCGGATTTCGGCGCATCCGGGGATCGACAAGATCGCTTTCACCGGCTCGACCGCGACCGGGCGGCGGATCATGGAACGGGCGGGTGCGACGCTCAAGCGGCTGACGCTGGAACTGGGCGGGAATGACGCGGGCATCGTGCTGCCGGGCACCGACATGAGAAGACGGATGGACGATCTGTTCTGGGGTGCGTTCATCAACGCAGGGCAGACCTGCTCTTGCCTCAAGCGGCTCTATGTCCATGACGACGATTATGAGGCGTTGTGCGCGGGGCTGGCGCGCCATGTCGCCGGGATCAAGGTCGGCGACGGGGCCGAACCCGACACGCTGATCGGTCCGCTGTCGAACCGGATGCAATTCGACAAGGTGGTGGCGCTGGTCGAAGACGCCCGCCAGAAGGGTGCGCGCATTCTGACCGGCGGTGTCGCGCCGAACGGCGGTGGCTATGTCTATCCCCTGACCATCATCGCCGACGCCACCGAGGATATGCGTGTGGTCGCCGAGGAGCAGTTCGGCCCGGTGCTGCCGGTGATCCGCTATTCCAGGCTGGATGACGCGATCAAGGCGGCGAATGCGCTGGAACTGGGTCTCGGCGCTTCGGTCTGGGGCGACGACAGCGACGAGGCGGCACAGGTGGCGCGCAGGCTGGTTGCCGGAACGCGCTGGGTCAACCGCCACGGTGTCCTGAACCCGACGGTGCCGATGGGGGGCGTCAAGCAATCCGGTATCGGTGTCGAATTCGGCGCCGAGGGGTTGCGCGAATATACCAATGTCCAGATCCTGAGCATCGCCAAATGAGGAGCGCCCAATGCCCCGTCTGACCACCGGCGAGATCATCACGGAGTCGCTGATCGCCAATGGCGTCGATACCGTATTCGGGATTCCCGGCGCGCATATGTACGATTTCAACGATGCGCTGGCGCGGGCGTCGGACCGGGTGCGTTTCATCCACACCCGGCATGAACAAGGCGCGGGGTATATGGCTTACGGCTATGCCAAATCCACCGGGCGGGTGGGGGCCTACACGGTGGTGCCCGGGCCGGGGCTGTTGAACTCGGGTGCGGCGCTGTGCACCGCCTATGGCGCGAACGCGCCGGTCATCTGCGTGACGGGCAACATCATGGCGCATCTGATCGGGCAAGGGCGCGGGCAGTTGCACGAACTGCCTGACCATCTGGCTACGCTCAAAGGCCTGACCAAATGGGCCGACCGCATCAATCATCCGACCGAAGCAGGCGCGGTTATGGACGAGGCCTTCCGGCAGATGCTGTCGGGCCGTCAGCGCCCGGTGGGGATCGAGGCGCCCTGGGACGTGTTCGGCATGGCGGCCGAGGTGGCCGTTCCGGTTACCGCCGTGGCGCATCCCGCTCCCCGCCCGGACCCTCAAGCTGTCGCTGCCGCAGCGGCGATGATCCGCGCGGCGCGGAACCCGCTGATCATGCTGGGATCGGGGGCGATCGACGCGGGCGCCGAGGTTGCGGAACTGGCCCGGCTTCTTCAGGCGCCTGTCACCGCGCATCGTTCGGGCAAAGGCATTCTCCCTGAGGACGATCCGCTGTCGCTGCTGCCTCCGGCCGCCTGGCATTATTGGCAGAATTGCGATCTGCTCATCGGTGTCGGTTCGCGGCTGGAATTGCAGCACTTCCGCTGGCGCTGGATGCCCAAAGGGCTGAAGGTGCTGCGCATCGACATTGATCCGACCGAAATGGTGCGGCTGAAGCCCGATCTGGGCATGGTGACGGACTCGAAAGCCGGCCTGCAGGCGCTGATCGCCGCTCTGGCCGATCTGCCTTTGCGCCCCTCGCGGGCCGAGGAATGCGCGACGTTGCGCGCCAGCGCCGAGGAGGCGCTGAAAACCGTGCAGCCGCAGGAGGGCTATCTGCGCGTCATCCGCGAGGTGCTGCCGCGCGACGGTTTTTTTGTCGAGGAGGTCAGTCAGGTCGGCTTTACCGCACGGATGGTGTTCCCTGTCTATGCGCCCCGCCAATACGTTACCTGCGGCTATCAGGACAATCTGGGCTTTGGATTCAATACCGCATTGGGGGTCAAGGTCGGCAATCCTGACAAGGCGGTGGTCTCGGTTTCGGGCGACGGGGGGTTCCTGTTCGGGATGCAGGAACTGGCGACGGCGAGGCAGTTCAACATCGCGGTGGTCGCCATCGTGTTCAACAATTCCGCCTATGGCAACGTGCGCCGCGATCAGCAGAACGCCTATGGCAACCGGCTGATGGGCTCGGATCTGGAGAACCCGGATTTCGTGGCGCTGGCAAAATCCTTTGGTGTCAAAGGTATGCTCGCCAGAGACCCTGAAGAACTGCGCATGGTGCTGGCCGAGGCGCTGGCGCTGAACGCCCCGGTGGTGATCGAGGTGCCGGTGCCTCGCGGCTCGGATACCTCGCCCTGGCCCTTCGTTCACCCGGCGCCGTTGCAGCCCTGAAGGGGGGCGCCCCGCGGGCAGCGGGGCGTCCGTCTAGATCAGCGACAGCAGCACCCCGCCCAGATAGAGCGCGTTCGCCACCAGCAGCAGCCCCACCGCCAGTGAGCCGAGATCCTTGGCGTGTTTCGCGGTCAGGGACCATTCGGGCGACACCCGGTCGGTCAGTTCCTCGATGGCGGTGTTCAGCGCCTCGACCGCGAGCAACAGGGCCATCAACACTGCCGCGCCGATCCACTGCGCCAGAGTCGCGCCGCGCCAGATCAGGAGGATCGCCACAGTCAGCGCGCCGACCGCCTCGAGCCGCGCTGCGGTTTCCTGCATCAGCCGCCGCCAGCCCGCCAGCGAATAACCGGTTGCGTCGAGAATGTGCAGCAAGCCGCCGCGGGGTGGGATGATCGCCGGGTCGGGCATCTGATTGCTGCGCTCCATCAGCTTGCCTCCGTCCGGTGGCAGCCCTGCGTCAGGTCCAGCGCATCGCTGCGCGCGGTGGTGGTGACGTCCAGCAGCCCAAGAACCGTGTGAAACAGGTTGTCATGGCTGGCCGGGCGACTGGCCGCTTCGGTCAGGCAACCGGTATCGAGCTGCAGCGCGCGGCGAAACCCCTCGCCCAGCCAAAGCACGGCGGGAACCCGGGTCTGCACCTCAGGCGCCATGAACATCGGTGCGGCGTGCAGATAGAGGCCGCTCTCGCCCAGCGACTCGCCATGATCCGACATGAAGACCATGGCGGGCAGCACCCGGTCAGACGCCGCCAGCAGATCGATGGCCCGCGACAGCACCCGGTCGGTTTCGAGCGTTGCATTGTCATAGGCATTGACGATCTGCTCGACCGTGCAATCGGCGAACTGGGCGGTGCGGCAATCGGGCTGATAGACTGCGTCCTCGGGCTGATAGCGCAGGAAATAGGCCGGGCCATGATTGCCGATCATGTGCAGCACCAGAACCGTGTTCTGCTCGATGTTGGCCAGGGTCGATTCGATCAGCGGCAGAAAGACCGAATCGGTGCATTCCACCGCGCAGGCGGCGGGATCAAGCCCGGCATCCACCTGCGCCCAGCCGGTACGCAGGGCGATGCGCTGGTCGCCGGTGTTGTTGTCATACCATTCCACCGCGAATCCGGCGCGCACCAGAACATCCAGCAGGTTTTCCTGAGCCAGAAAGCGGCTGCGCGAATATTCAGCCTGGGTAAGGGGCGAGAACATGCAGGGCAGCGACACGGCCGTCGAGGTGCCGCAGGCCGCAAGCTGGGGCAGATTGACGACATTCCGCTGGCGCAGCCCCGGCGTGGTGTCGCGGGCATAGCCGTTCAGGCCAAAGTTCTGCGCGCGCAGCGTCTCGCCGACAAACATCACCAGCAGCACCGGGCGGTCAGCATCCGCCAGCCAGGGGCCGGGCGCCGCATCGGTGGCGATGGGCTGCGCCGTCAGCGGCGCGCCGATGATCTGCTCCTTGGCATAACGGACCAGCGCCGTCAGGGTCGCGCCCGGCTGATAGGCGCCAACCAGATCATGCCGTTCGCGCAGGGTTGCCGCCGCGGCCTTGTAATCCGCCGCCAGCGCCGTCACCAACAGGGCGAAGGCCAGAACCACGCCGAGGGGCCAGCGCCACAGCACGTGCCATCCGCCGACCCGGCGCACGCGCGGCCAGAACACCAGCGTGGCGGGCAGGACGCCGCTCAGCGCGATCTGGCCCAGCGACCCGGCATTTATCAGATGCCGGGCCTCGGTCACGGTGGTCTCGAAGACGTTGCGGACCATTTCGCGGTCGATCAGCACACCGAAGGCGCGCTCGTAATAGCTGGCGCTGGCGGCGATGACGATCAGCAGGGCCGCTGCCGGTCTTTGTGCCCGTCCCGGCCCGATCAGTTCGAGGATCAGCAGCGTCAGCGCCCAGAATGCCAGCCCCAGCAAGGCCGGTTGCACCAGCGTATCCGGGAAAGCCTCAGCCAGACGGCGCCAGAAACCGAGGTTCAGCACCGCCATGATATAGGTGGCGACGATCACGTTGAGCGCGGTGTGGCCAAGGACGGGCCGGATTGACCAGAAAGGTCGGCGGATCGGATCGGGAGTGGATGTCATTGGTCTTTGTCCTGTCCGGCGCGTGTCGCGGCTGCCGGGGTATTGGCGGGAATCCGGGTTGGATCCGGCCCGCTGCGGCAGGCCAGGACTGCCTGTTCCGCCACGCAGCTTTCGGCAGGCTTACAATCGGTGCGGGTGATGCCTTTTTCCTCGCCGGGCCATCGGCGGCGGGCTATGACAGGCCATGCGCCTGCTTCTGGTCGAAGATTCCGCCGATGTGGCTGAGCCCATCCTGCAGTTCGTGCGGGGTGAAGGGCACGCCGTTGACCATGCCCCCGATGCGGCCTCGGCCCGGGCGGCGCTGGATGTGGCCGCCTATGCCTGCGTCATCCTCGATCTGGGGCTGCCAGATGGTTCGGGTCTCGATATCCTGCGGTCGATGCGCGCAGCAAAGGACCAGACGCCGGTGATCATCGCAACTGCGCGCGATCAGATCAGCGACCGGATTGCCGGGCTCGATGCCGGGGCGGACGATTATATCGTCAAGCCCTTCGATCTGCGCGAACTGGCGGCGCGCATTCGGGCCAATGCCCGGCGCGGACAAGGCCTGCCCGAAACCCGGCTCAGCGTTGGCGGTCTGGAGGTGGATCGCAGTGCGGCAAAGATCTGGCGCGATGGCGCCGAGGTTCATCTGACGGCGCGGGAATGGGCGGTGTTCGACGCGCTGCTGGGGGCGCGGCGTCGCGTGCTGACCAAGGGGGCGCTTGAAGAGGCATTGTATTCTTTCGACACCCCGGTCGAGGGCAACGCGGTCGAGGTCTATGTATCGCGCCTGCGCCATAAGCTGGGCGCCGGAATCATCGAGACCCGGCGCGGACTGGGTTATCTGCTGCCATGACCACCTCAGTCGGCAAACGCTGGTCCTTGCGGCGACGGCTGACCCTGCGGGTGATGGGTCTGGTGGTCGGGGGCTGGCTGGCGACGCTCACGATTTCGGCGGTGGTGTCCTATGTCGAGCTGAACGAGATGTTCGACGAGGAATTGCAGGTTTTGGTCGAGGCGACCGTGCTGTCGCTCGACGCCTCTGCCGAGGGCGCCCTTAACCGGGCGGTCGGCGTGCAGGTGAACGACGGTGAGCGGGTGTTGCGCATCCTGTCGGCCGACAGCGCCGACCCTGCGGCGCCCTGGGCAATTCCCCCGACCGAGGGCTTCCACGATGTTCCCGGCTGGCGGGTGCTGCGCCGCCACGCCGAGGGTGCGGTGATAGAGGCGGCGCATGCGACCGCGTGGCGGCGCGAAGAGCTGATCGAGGCGATCTTGTCGCTGATGACGCTGATACTGCCGATGGCCGCGCTGCTGGTCTGGGCCCTGCGCCGCACTGTTACCGAGACCATGGCGCCGGTCGGTGCGCTGGCGCGAAAGGTCGCGGCCCGAAAGCCCGATGACCTGTCTGCGATCGACGGAGGGGTGCTTCCGCAGGAAATGCAGCCGCTTGTCGCCGCGCTGAACGGTTATGTTGGCCGGATCGAGGATCTGCGCCAGGCCGAACGCCGGTTCATCGCCAATGCGGCTCACGAATTGCGCACCCCCATCGCGGCGGTTCGCGCGCGCCTGCAACAGGGCGATACCGGCGAGATCGCGCCATCGGTGGCCCTGCTCGACGGTTTGACGCGGCGGGTGGAGCGGCTGTTGCAGATTTCGCGGATCGAATCGGGGCTGGGGCTGGGGCATGGCCCGGCCGATCTGTTGCGCATCCTGCGGCTGATGATCGGGGATCTGCGGGCGCGCGCAGCCGTCCGTTTTGATGATTCCGATCTTGAATCCCTGCCGGTTCCGGTCGATTCCGACGCGCTGGCGATCTTGTTGCGTAATGTGCTCGATAACGCGGTCGAGCACGGGACTGGCAGGATCGACATTCGTTTGACCCCGGACGGGGTGCTCAGCGTCGAAAACCCGACGCAGAACACGGAATTCCTCGATGCGCCGTTCGAAAAGCGCGCGGGATCGTCGGGCGCCGGGCTGGGTCTGTCGATCATCGCCGCCACGGCCAGCGCGACGGGTATCAGCGCGACAACCTCGATCCGCGACGGAATCGCGCGGGTCCGGCTGCAATTCCCACTTTGTGACCGCCCTGATGGAACGAGCTGAGAGCCGCCTTGCCCCTCAGGCCGCCTGCGCTCTGGCCCTGTCTGGCCCGGATGCCTGTGGCCGCGCCGCAGGTGTGATCCGCAGGGCCCGCAACGCGTTCAGGATCACCGCCACGTCGATGATTTCTTGCAACAACGCGCCCTGAACCGGGCTTAGATATCCCAGCGCCGCCGCCAGCATTCCTGCGACCGACAGGCCGATACCCGCCGCGACGCTTTGCAAGGCGATGCGGCGCGCGCGCTGAGCGATCTCGATCCCGGGCAGCAGTCGGTCCAGATGATCGACCAGCAGCACCACATCCGCGGCCTCGGCCGAGGCCGCGGCACCCCGCGCGCCCATGGCGACGCCGATGTCGGCGGCGGCCAGAGCCGGGGCATCATTGACCCCGTCGCCGACCATCATCACCGGACCGTTCTTGCGTTCGGTCAGGACGAGCAACACTTTCTGGTCAGGGGTCAGATCGGCGCGCACGGCGTCCAGCCCGAGCCCGGCGCTGATCGTCTCGGCCACGGCCCGGCGGTCGCCGGTGGCGAGCAGGATACGCCCGATTCCCAACCGCCGCAGCCCGGCCAGCAGACTCGCCGTGCCGGGGCGCAGGGCATCGGCCATCACCAGATGCCCCTTCAGGCGCCCGCCCACGGCCAGCGCCACAACGACCGATCCGGGTTCGCTGATCGCGTCATCGGCCCCGGAGGTGCCAATCTGCCGGGCGACGAACCCGGCAGATCCCACGATCACCCGCTGTCCGGCGACCAGACCGCCAATGCCCTCGCCGGGCATTTCGACGATGTTCTCGGGCAAAGGCAGAACCGCGCCTCGTGTCCGGGCCGCGGCGACGATCGCCAGCGCCATCGGGTGCTTCGATGCCTGCTCAACCGCGGCAGCGAGGCAGAGGATTTCATCCTCGCCCAGGTCGTCACGGCACTCGATCCGCAGGATCTGCGGGCGGCCGTCGGTCAGGGTGCCGGTCTTGTCGAGGATCAGCGTCTGCACCCGGGCCAGGGCCTCAAGCGGTTTGGCGCCCTTGATCAGCACGCCGTAATGCGCCGCGCGCGACAATCCGGCCACCAGTGCTACCGGCACCGCCAGAATGAGCGGGCAGGGCGTGGCAACCACCAGCACCGCCACGGCGCGGATCGGATCGCCGGTGATCCACCAGGCGCCGAGGGCCAACACCAGCGTGACGCCCAGAAACACCAGCGAATAGCGGTCAGCCAGCCGGGCCATCGGCGCCTTTGATGCCTGAGCAGCCTCCACCAGCCGGACGATCCCGGCATAGGTGCTGTCCGCCGCGCGGCGGCTGACGAGCAGGTCAAAGGCTTCGCCCGCGTTGGTGGAGCCGCTCATCACCTCATGCCCGGTCTCGAGCGTGACAGGCAGCGACTCGCCGGTCAGCGCCGATTGATCCAGCACGGCGCGGGCGCTCAGAAGGCTGCCATCCACCGGCGCCACATCGCCCTGCCGGATCAGCAGTCGGTCGCCCGGCACCAGCGCGTCGAGCGGCACCTCGTCCAGCGTGCCGTCGCGGTAGCGCGCGGCCGTGCGGGGCACCCGCGACAGCAGCGCGCTCATCTCGCGTCGGGCGCGGCCCTCGGCGAAGCTTTCCAGAAGGGTGCCACCCGCATACATCAGCGCGACCACCGCCGCCGCCAGACCCTCGCCGACCAGCAGCGCCGCTGTCATCGACAGCGCCGCGACGATGTCGAGGCCGATTTCACCCTTGGCGAGGCTGCGCACGATTTCGACGCCGAGGGCAGCCAGAACCGGGATGACCCCCGCCGCCCAGGCCGCATCGGCAAGGCGCGGCTGCACGGCCAACGACAGGGCCAGCCCCGACAGCAGGCCGACCAGCGCGATGGCCAGCAAGGCGAGATTCAGACGATTCAGGAGCAGAGATTTCATCCGGTATACACCCTTGGGCCGATCTCGCGCGCCGCGCTGTGGCGTTGCCTGCATTCCCGGTCGCCGCCTCTGTGTCTAAGCGTCGTCTGAACGCGTTCCAAGCGGCATTGCAGCTTCGTCAGCGATCAGTTCCGGTCGTCGGAATAGGCCTCGAACACATGCGGGCCGGAGGGGGTGTTGTCGATCATCGGTAGCACATGGCGAGGAATTTCAGGGCTGTCGGGGTCGAAAAGGCCACATTGGCGCAAGGCTCCGAACAGCGGCAGCCGTGGCATCGTGCGCTCCAGATAGGTCCGCACGCAGCAGGGCACGTGGTCGCGGTTCGCCGAAACGCCGACCTTGACACCGTGCAGCCGGGTCCAGCGGTGCGAATAGTCGGGATAGAGCACGGTCTGCGTGATCTCGATCCCGGCGCCGTATTCGTAATCGTTCAGGAATACCCGGTCGCCGGTCAGCAGTGCGGTCCCCTGATAGCGATAATGCCGACGGACAGGGCGATCAAACGGCCCCATCCGTTCGAGACGGCGATAAAACACCTGATCGCCCTCGGCGGTGAACACCACCAGCGCCCGGACGATCTGCCCGCGCGATGACATCGAATAGTAATATTCGAAGAACGTACCGACGAGGTGATAGACCCGCGGGTCGTTGCGGGCAAGGATGCGGTCGAAATGCTCGCGCAGGGTGCGGGCAAGGCCGTCGGATTCCAGCCCGCGCAGTTTGACGATGCGGGCGAAATCGGGTTCGGGCAGGATGATCTCATGCGGATCGACCCCGAAATAATCGCAGATCCGTCGCATAAGCGGACCGCGCGGAAAGGAATTCCCGGCGAGATAGCGGTTGAGTTGGCTGCGGTTGATCTTCAGATCCTGCGCCACGCGCGAAATCGACGGGCGATAGCCGCACAGCAGCCGCAGATTGGGGCCGAACGGGTCCATGATGCTATTTGGCCCTCTTATCGCACCGGGTAGCGCCGGATTTCATCAATTTGCATAATTGCCGAAAACGGGCTCCGTCAAGCACCTTACGCCAAGGAAACCCCCGCAACCGGAGACCTCCATGCCGACCGAGGAACGTCGCAACCAACAGCCGCGCGCGACACTTGGTATTATCACTGGCTCAGGGCCCGAAGCGGGGCTGGATCTGTGGGCAAAGATCCTGCGGAGCAATCAGGTGGCGATGGGTGCGGGCTTTCGCGGCGATCTGGATGCACCCCGCGTTGTTGTGGTGTCAGAGCCCGAATTGGGGCTGTCGATGGATCTGGCGGCGCATGACGCGGCGGTCTGGGCGGCCATGCAGCGTGCGCTGGCGGTTCTGGCGCCGCAGGTTGATGCCTATGCCATCGCCTGCAACACGCTGAACTGGTACGCGCCAAGGATCGCCGCGCTGGGTCTGGCGGCAGAACTGGTGTCGTTTCAATCGGTGATCGAGCGTTGGATTGCCCGCACCGGCGTTCGCCGGGTTGCTTTGCTGGGGGCCGCGCCTGTCACCGCCTTGGGCGAATGGTCGGCCTATCGCGGCTTGTTGGACCACGTCGAGATCGAGCGCCCGGCCGATCCCGTCGCGCTGCATCGGCTGATCGAGGACGTCAAGCGGCTGGGCAGCGACGACATCACGTTGCGCCCGCGCCTGTCCGCATTGGTGGAGAGCCTTCAGGCCGATGTGGTGCTGCTGGCCTGCACGGAGCTGCCGCTGATCGCCGATATTCTGACGGAAAAGACGCTGGTGGACGTGACCGATCTGGTGGCCGAGGCGCTAGTCGCCCGCGCTCTGCCGGGGCAGGGGGCGGAGGCAGATCTTGGGTGATCCGCGCGAGATTCTCGTCCTGCACACCGGCGGCACCATCGGAATGGCCCCCGGACCCGAGGGGCTGACGCCGGTATCGGGTGTCGTCGAAGCGGCGTTGCAACGGATGGCGCCCGTGGGGCTGCACATCCGCTTTCAGGCCTTTGATCCGTTGATCGACAGTGCCGAAATGGGCCTCGTGCATTGGAACCGGCTGATCGACGCGATTGCCGACTTTCGCGGTAAGGGCGTGATCGTCACCCATGGCACCGACACCATGGCTTTTACCGGCGCTGCCCTTTCGCAGGCGCTGGCCGGTATAGACCTGCCGGTGGTTCTTTGCGGGTCGATGCAACCCCTGAACGGCGGCGGTGACGCTGAAGGCAACCTCGCGCTGGCGCTGGAGAGCGCGCAGCGCGATGCCCCCGGCGTCTGGCTGGCTTTCGCCGGGCAGGTGTTGGCGGCGGCCGGTCTGGTCAAGCACGATTCGCAGGGCGCGGATGCCTTTCGCGCCATTCCCCAGCCGCCAGAGCCCGGCCCGTTCCGTCCGCGCCGCTTTTCCGCGAGGCGGCTGGCGATCCTGACGCTGTCGCCGGGCCTGCCCGCCCCCGCCGTTGCGGCAATGCTCGGGGCGCTGGACGGCGCGGTGCTGCGGGTGTTCGGCGCGGGCACGATCATGTCCGACCCTGCGCTTGAAGCCGTTCTTGCCGCGGCTACAGCCCGGGGTTGCCGCCTGCGCGCCGTCAGCCAGTGCGAGGTCGGTGGCCTGATGCCCGGCGCCTATGCCGCCGGTGCCGCGCTCTGGCGGGCCGGGGTCGAAAACGGCGGGCCCGAGACCCCCGAGGCCGCCCTGATACGCCTTTGGGTAGAGCCTTAGCGCCCAGCCCGCGAGTTTATCGCCGGGCGATCAGACCCGGATTGCGGTGTTTTGCCCTTGAAACGGGACAAGATCGGGTTTTTTCCAATCAAAGGGGCGCGGCAATATGTCGCTCCTCTGGGCCCAGAACGACAGAAGCGGTAACGTCCGCATAACAAGGAGGGAAAGATGGAGTTTCTTCAATCGCTGTTCGGCTATGTCGACAGCCTCACATGGGGCTGGTCGCTGATCCCGATCCTCGTGGTCTTCGGGGTGTTCATCACCATCATGTCGGGCTTTGTCCAACTGCGGTTCTTCAGCCGCATGTTCCGGGTGCTGTCGGGCAAGAACCAGAACGCAGATCCGAATGCGATCAGTGCCCGCGAGGCGCTGTTGATTTCGGTGGGCGGGCGTGTCGGCGGTGGCAATATCGCCGGGGTCGCGGTGGCGATCACGCTGGGCGGACCCGGCGCGGTGTTCTGGATGTGGTGCATCGCGCTGGTTGGCATGGCGACCAGTCTGGTCGAATGTACGCTGGCGCAGATCTATAAGCGCCGGGACGGCGAGCACAGTTTCCGCGGTGGTCCGGCCGATTACATCCGGCGCGGGCTGGGGCATCAATACAACTGGCTGGCCGTTGTCTATGCGATCTGTCTGCTGGCGGCGTTCGGCCTCGGGTTCAACGCGTTCCAGGGGAACACGGTTGCGGGCTCGGTGCAGGATTCGCTGGGCCTAAGCCGCTATATCACCGGCGCGGTGCTGGCGGCGATCACCGGCGTTGTCATCTTCGGCGGTATCAAGCGGATCGCCAAGGCGGCGGATGTGGTGGTGCCGGTCATGGCGCTGGGGTATCTGGCGCTGGCGCTGATCGTCATCCTGATGAACATCGGCGAGATTCCCTCGGTCATCGCGCGTATCGTCTCGGGTGCCTTCGGCTATGAGGAGGCGATTGCCGGCGGCATGGGTGCGGCGATTGCGCAGGGTCTGCGCCGTGGCCTCTTTTCGAACGAGGCGGGCCTCGGTTCGGCGCCGAACGTGGCGGCGACGGCGCTGGTGCGGCACCCGGTCAGCCAGGGGATCACGCAGAGCTTTTCGGTGTTCATCGATACCATCGTCATCTGCTCGTGCACGGCCTTCATCATCCTGCTGGGCGATGTCTATGTGCCGGGCGCCGAGGGGGTTGACGGTGTGGTCCTGACGCAGCAATCGCTGGCCAGCCATTTCGGCGACTGGTCGCGCTATGCGCTGACTGCGGCGATCCTGCTCTTCTCGTTCTCGTCGATCATCTACAACACCTACCTGGGCGAGAACGCGCTGGCGGCGATCACCAGCTCCAGCTCGGCGATCATCGTGCTGCGGCTGCTGATTTTGGCGCTGGTGTTTCTCGGCGCTGCAGCACCCGGGGCGACGGCGGTGTTCTTCTTCTCCGACCCGATGATGGGGATTCTGGCGCTGGTGAACCTGGTGGCAATCCTGATGCTGTTCCCGATCGCCATGCGTGTCGTCACCGACTTTCGTGCCCAGCTCAAGGCCGGGGTGGCCCGCCCGATCTTCGATCCGGCCAAGTTCCCCGACCTCGATCTCGACCGCGAGGCCTGGAATCCGGCCCGCTGGAAATAACCTTGTCGAAGGCCGCCTCCGGGCGGCCTTCGCGTTTTCGGGACCGGATCAGATCCCGGCGAGCAGGGCGCCCATCGCCAGCAGCGCCGGGATTGTCTGCACGAACAGGATCTTCGTGCTGGAAGTCGCCGCGCCAAAAACCCCGGCGATCGCGATGCAGATCAGGAAGAACAGCTTGAAGGCGAATCCGGCGTCGACCAGCACAAGGCCGGTAATCAGCCCGGCGGCGAGGAACCCGTTATAGAGTCCCTGATTGGCGGCCAACGTTTTGGTCTGGCGCGCAAATTCCGGGCTGAGACCAAAGGCACGTCGGCCTGTCGGGCTGTCCCACAGGAACATCTCGAGCACCAGAATGTAGACATGCAGCGCCGCGATCAGCGCAATGAGGATTGTGGCAATCATGATCTCTCCGATCTCAGGGGCGCAACAGGACTTTGCCGGCCTTGCCCGGCGACAGCGACGCGCGCACCGCGTCGCCCACTTGATGCAGCCCGAATATGGCCTCGACGGGCAGTTTCAGCGCGCCGGTGGCCACCAGCGTCACCAACTCGGTGATCAGGGCAACCCGCTTGTCGGCGGGCATTGCGGCGCCGACCTTGGCACCCCAGAAACCCTTGACGGTCGCCTGCTTGAAGATGACATCGCCTGAGGGGATCTGCATAGGCTCGCCCGCCATTGTGCCGAACGAGACCAGCACACCGTTCTCGCTCAGCAGGCGCATCAGGTCGCCGCTGGCCGCGCCGCCGATGGAATCGACGGCTGCGCGAACCGGCGCACCCCCGGTGATGGCGCGCACGCGGTCGGGCCAGCCAGCCGCCGCCGTTGAAACGGCATTCGGGATGCAGAGGGCGCCCAGTTCATCGACTCCGGCGTCGCGGCGCACCAGATTGATGGTGTTGATCCCACGCGCGGCGGCCAGCATCGCCAGCGTCTTGCCGACCGCGCCGTTGGCGGTGTTCTGTACGATCCAATCGCCTGCGTGCAGGTCAAGAAATTCGAGCAGCGAGATCGCACTGAACGGCATGGCGATCAATTGCGCGGCGGCTTCGTCGGCGATCACGTCAGGCAGCGGCACCAGGCCACCGGCGGGGGCGAGGAAATACTCGGCCCAGGTTCCGTGCACCCCGGCCACGGCGACCCGCTGACCCAAAGCCACGCCCGCAACATCGGGACCGAGCGCCTCGACGGTGCCGACGGCTTCGGTGCCACCAATGGCGGGCAGGCTGGGCTTATAGCCGTAGCTGCCGCGCACTGTCCAAAGATCGTGGTTGTGGATCGGCGACAGGATGGTGCGGATCCGCACCTGGCCCGCGCCGGGTTGGGGCAGGGGGCTGTCGGTCAGGGAAAGCACGTCGGCGGGTTCGCCGAATACCGGATGAACGGCGCTGCGCATGGTCATATCCTCAATCATTCGTACGGCGGGCCGCCGGGTGGTGGCGGGCCCTGTGGATGGGTTTCATGAGATCGTCCTTTCGGTTGCGGCCCCGGCCTTGCAGGCCAGAAGCTGTTCGGTTGCCGCCAACGCCCCGTGCAGCGGCAGGGGCGAGCGGGTGAGCTTTGACAACAGCGCGCTGCCCAGCCACATCTGGTAGAGAATTCGCGCCAATGCCCCGGCTTCGGCCCCCGGTGGCAGTGATCCGTCCGCGCGTGCCTCGGCGATCAGGGCGGCCGCAAGCTTGTGCAGCCGCTCCACCCCGTCCGCGAGGACAAGCCGCATTTCTTCGGAAAGATCGGCGACTTCGGCCGCCAGTTTCACCACCAGACAGCCCTGCGACCAGCCGGGGCGGGCTGGATCGTCGGGATCGACGATCCAGGCCTGCCAGTAGCGCATGAGCCGTTCGCGTCCGGTTCCGGGCCGGGCGAGCAGCACTGTGAGGCGATCGGCATAGCCCTGAACGTATTGCATCAGCAGTGCCGTTCCGAAGGCCTCCTTCGAGGCGAAGTAGTGATAGAACGAGCCCTTCGGCACGTCGGCGGCCTTGAGGATTTCTTGCAGGCCGAGATTGGCGAATCCCTTGCGAAGAACCAGCGCATGGCCGACATCCAGAATGGACTGACGGGTTTCCTCGGCTTTGGGGGTGAGGTGGTGTTGGGTCATGCGATTAAAATAGACCGGTCGTCTATTAATTCAAGAGGGCCCGAGCCCTGTTTCTCTCCTGTCTGCGCGCGGGCATGAGAGGTGGAAAGGTTGCGCGTGTGATCGGCTGGGGTGAACCGCGCTTCAGCCTGGCACTTCGAGGAAAGCACCTTGTCCGTCCTCGAACAACGCGACGACGACAGGCCCCCACGGAGCGGCATAGTCGCTGTGTCGGCGGGTATTGCGGGGCAGCGGTCCCTCGGCCCTGTTGCCCCAGATCGCGGCGGGCTGCCCGGCGATGCTCAGATGCAACAAGCGCGCACTGCTTTCGATGCGCAGGGTTGTTCCGTCTTCGCTTGCCGATGCCGAGATCGTCGGCGAGGCGGTTTCTGCCGGGATTGGGGTTTGCGGAATGCGTCCCAGATCGGGCGTGCGTGGCGGCGGGACGCGGTATTGGCCTGTCGCCTCGAAGGCAGCGGCCAGCGCCAGAAGCGCAACGTCGTCGCCGCCACGCCCGGCAAAGGTCAGGCCTGCGGGCATCCCGGTGTCGGCCATGATCCCCATGGGCGTTGTTACGGTGGGAATGCCCAGATGCCGGATCGCCAGATTGCCGTTTGCCACCCAGACCCCGTTTCGCCAGGCCAGATCGGCCGAGGCAGGGTTCACATCGGCATCGGCCGGGCCGACATCCGCCACGGCGGGGAACAGCACGGCATCGAGACCGAGGTGCAGCATCCAGTCCTCCAGGTCGATGCGACGGGTTTCCTCCAGTCCCCTGAGCCCCTCGGCCAGATGCGCGATCGTGCGGAAATCGTCGCAAGGATTGAGGCGGGTGTGCGCGGGATAGGTGGCGATGTCGTCATCAAAGCCGGTATACCGGTCGGGCAGGGCACCCGAGGGCCGCGGGAAGATCCTTGCGCCATCCACATCCGCCAACCTGTTCAGCCGTGGATCGGCGTTGCGACGCAGGAAATCATCCCATGCAAAGGCCGACAGATCGACGATTTCGCGTCGCAGGTACTCGGCGCCCACCAGCCCGCGCGTGGCGATGGTGGACGCGCCTGGTCGGTCCCCTTCATAGGTCGAGATCACCGGAAAATCGGTGACAACCACTGTTCCACCCGCCGCCTCGATGGCGCGCAAGGCCGCGTGAAACAGCGCGAGGATCGAGGCGCGCGTTTCGATCCGCCGCCCGGTCGGCCCGCCGATTCCTGGATGGGCCGCGGTGCCGACCTCGGGGTCGGCGTTGATATACATCGCGGGCACGCCGAAGGTCTTGCCGTTCAGGCTCAGCCCCTGCTTCCGCACTGCGGCGGAGCTGGGCCGCGCCGGGCGCAGGGGCACCCAGGGCTGGGAGCGCCAGAAATCGCCGTCGGTGCGGAGATCGTCCACCGCCAGCACGTCGATCAGGGCCAGCATGTCGGCCATGCAGCGGGTGTGCGGCACCACAACATCCATCGTCGGCACCAGGGGCCAGTTGCCGCGTACCGAGATCACGCCGCGGCTGGGCGTATAGGCGCAGAGGCCATTGTTCGCGGCAGGGGCACGGCCCGAGGACCAAGTCTCCTCGGCCAGGCCGAACACACCAAAGCCCGCCGCCGTCGCGGTGCCTGACCCGTTCGACGAGCCCGAGGCGAAGGCAGCGGTCAGCCAGTCGGCGCTATAAGGCGATTCCGCCCGCCCGTGCAGGCCGCGCTGCATGCCACCGTTTGCCATCGGCGGCATGGTTGTCAGACCGATCAGCACGGCACCCGCCGCGCGCAGACGTTCGACCGCAAAACTGTCCTCGTTTGCGATCAGCCCGGCAAAGGCGGGCGACCCGGCATCGACCGGCAGGCCCCGAACCTTGTAACTGCCCTTGGCAGCATACGGGATGCCGTCGAGCGCGCCGAGTGTCTGACCTCTGGCGCGGCGCAGATCGCTGGCCCGGGCTTCGGCAAACAATCCGGGATTCAGGATCGGCACCGAATTCAGGATTGGCCCGGCCCGGTCAAAGGTGGCGATGCGCTCGAGCGTGGCGGCGGCCAGGGCGACGGCGGTGAACCGCCCCTGTTCCAAAGCCGCTGCCAGCCCGGCGATCGCGGCCGCGGTCAGCGTCATGCATTCCGCGCTTTCGGCTGCTGTTGGGTGATGCAATGGATGCCGCCGCCCCGGGCGAACAACTCGCGCGCATCGACCGGCACGATCCGCCGCCCGGGATAGACCTCGGCCAGAATCGCGCAGGCGCGGGCGTCGGCGCGGGCCTCGCCGAAGGCACAGGCAATCACTCCGTCGTTGCACACCAGATGATTGACATAGCTGTAATCGACAAAGCCATGCGCATCGCGCAGCGTCTCAGGGGCGGGAAGGTCGATCACCTGCAGCCGCTGGCCGCGCGCGTCGGTCTCGGCCGAGAACAGCGCGCGCAATTCTTTGCTGAGCGCATGGTCGGGATGCGCGGGGTTGCGCTGATCGTGCAGCAGAACGCGACCCGGGGACGGGAAGGTGGCAACGATATCGACATGCCCCCTTGTGCCGAAGGTGTCATAGTCGCGCGCCAGCCCCCGTGGCAGCCAGATCGCTCGTGTGGCGCCCAGGACGCGGAGCATTTCCGCCTCGACACGGGCTTTGTCGGCATAGGGATTGCGCCCGGGGTCGAGTTGCACGGTCTCGGTCAACAGCACGGTGCCCATCCCGTCAACATGGAGGCCGCCGCCCTCGTTGACCAGCAGCGAGGGCAGCAATGGCACCCCGGCCAGACCGGCGATGAACGCGGCGAGCCCGCGGTCGTTATCGGTGCGCGTCCATTCGGCGCCCCCCCAGCCGTTGAAGATCCAGTCCACTGCTGCCAGCGTTCCGTCTGCGGCATGGACAAAGGTGGGGCCGGGATCGCGCATCCAGAAATCGTCGATCGGGCGTTCGACAAGCTCGATGCCGCTGCCCAACATCCGGCGTGCGCGGGGCATCTCGGACGGATCGACAATCATCGCTACCGGCGCGAATTCCGCGACGGCCCGGGCGACATTCGCCCAGGCGGCATAGCCCGCCTCGCGTTCGGTCAGGGTTTCGCCCAGTGTCTCGCCCTCACGCGGGAAGGCCATCCAGACGCGATCCTGCGCGAAGGTTTCGGGCGGCATGGTATAGGTCATCAGGGCGTTCCTGCAGATCGGATTGCCCCAGCTTGATCGGGATCGGCGATCCCGGCAAGGGCCTGTCTCGCGCGTTCAGAGATAGGCGTAGCCAAAGGAAAGGCCGAAATCGGCCTCTGTCAGCGCCGCATTGCCCCGCCGTGCGCCGCGCAGCCAGAGTCTGCCATGCACCTGGGTGTCGCTCAGATCGGCCTCGGCCGGGAAGATCGTCGATTGTGCCCAGATACCGCCAAGGAACTCCGATCCGGCCAGCGCGGCACGCCCGCCAAACCGTGCCCCGGCCAGATCGACGTTGCCATAGCAGGTGAGGGCGCCCAAATCGGCATCGCCCTCGAATCCGGCGGCGCCGAAGCTGGCGGTGCCGCGAAATTCGGCGTGCCTGCAGGTGAAGGGCGCCGTGAAATGCGCCTTGTCAAAGCGCGCGTCATTGGCAAAGAGCGCCCCGGACAGATCCACCGGGCCACCAAAGTGCGCGCCCTGAAACCAGCTCAGCCCGTCGAACCGGGCGCCCCTGGCGATCAGCCCTTGCTCAAAAACTGCGCCGCGGAAATTCATGCCACACAGGGGCAGACCGGAAAGATCCAGCAAACCGGTCACAACGATCCCCGAGAGATCCTCGGCCTCGCCATGGTGCCAAGGCTTTGACAGCCGGTTGCGGATCTGCGCCGGAGTCATGCGTCAACCGTGGTCAGGATGTCATCGACCCAGGGCAGCGCCAGATCGTCGGCCATGTCGCTGCCCGAGGCGTCATGCGTCACCCGCTGGCCCAGCCGTTCGGCCCCGGCACCGGTCAGCAGCGCCTCGATCCGCTTGCCGCCGAAGTTGAAGGTTTCCGGGTATTCGCTGTCGCCCATGCCAAAGACCGCGAAACGGATGCCGGTCAGATCGGGGGCCTGCACCGCCATTCGTTCGGCAAAGGGCTGGGCAGAGGCGGGCAATTCGCCGTCGCCATAGGTCGAGCAGACGACGATATAGACCGTTCCGCGGTCGAAATCGGCCGGGTCGAAATCGCTGAGATTGGTCACGCTGGCGTCATGGTCCGACAGATGGGCGGCGATATCCTCGGCCAGCATCTCGGCATTGCCGGTTTCGGTTCCGTAAAGGACGGCGATCTGCATCAGCTTTCTCCGGTCTGGCGCGCGATGGCGAGCATCTGCGCGGTCGTTGCGATCTTCTGGCGGCAGCGCCCCGCAGGGCAATCCATACGCTCGGCGGCGTCGATGCGCTGCCATTGGGCATAGCTGACGGCCTGCGGAACCAAGGGCGCAAAGCCGTCGCGCCCCGGCTTGTTCCCGTTCCGATCGCTCAGGTCGGCGGCGATGCGCGTGGCGACCTGTTGTGCGTCAGCGCGGTTTTCCGGGATCGTGCCGCGCGCCCCGCGTCGCAGCCAGCCCGTGGCGTAAAGGCCGGGCAGCACCGCGCCCGCGCTGTCAGTCGTCGGGGTGTCGCCGTCAAAACCGATCGCCGTCAGCACCGTGTCGCAGGGCAATACCAGCGACGCGCCCTGCCTGTGGAACCGCGCGGCAGTGACTCGACCCGGTCCCTCGATGGCCTCGGGGGTCCAGCCGAAATGGAAATGGATCTCGCGCGCGGCGCCGTCCGGCGCATGGCCGTCGATGCCGGTCAAGGCCTCGACAATCTTGCCCTCGCCCGCCAGGCCATGAACGGTGATGCGGGCGTCCGCCAGGCGGCCCAGTTCGCGGATCATCACCGGATCGAACTTTGCCTGCGCGGCGGGCGAACGCCCCACCACGTCGATCTGCTCGATCCCTGCCGCCGCCAGCGCCCGGGTTTGCCGGATCGACAGATCGGAGCCGTCGAATTCCGCGGGCGTCTTGGCCAAGATGCGCACCAGATCGACGGCGACATTGCCGTTGCCGATCACCACGACGCGCCGACCGATATGCGGAGCAACCAAGTCGGGATAATCGTTCCACGCGCGCGTGACAGCCCCCGCGCCATGAACGCCCGTCAGATCGGCGCCCGGAATGACCAGCTTGCGGTCTGTCTGAATGCCAAAGGCCATGACCACGGCATCGTAGAGGCGCTGAAGATCGGCCACGGCGACATCGTCGCCGATCCGAACATTGCCAAAGAACGCCACATCCTGCCGCTCGAACAACCGCTCGAACTGACGGATCACGGCCTTGGTGCCCTGATGGTCAGGCGCCACGCCATAGCGGATCAGGCCATAGGGCACCGGCAATCCGTCGATGATGTCGATCCGCGCCTCGGGCAGCAGCTTGAGCAATGCCTGCGCCGTAAAGCATCCGGCGGGGCCTGAGCCGATGATGGCGATGTTGGGCATCTCAGACCTCCTGCAGGCGTGCCCAGGGATGCGGGCGGCCGGTCAGATCCACATAGAGCGATTTCTGCGCCATATAGGCCCGGATCCCCTCGCGCCCTTTCTCGCGGCCCATTCCGGCATCCTTTTCGCCGCCGAACGGGGTCGAGATCGAAAACTGTTTATAGGTATTGATCCAGACCGTGCCGGTGGTGATGGCGCGCGCGATGCGGTAGGCGCGGGGGAAATCGCGGGTCCAGAGGCCGCAGGCAAGGCCATAGTCGTTGTCGTTGGCCTGCGCGATCACATCGGCCTCGTCATCGAAGGGCAGCACTACCAGCACCGGGCCGAACACTTCCTCGCGGCAGATCCGGGCGTCGTTGGTGACACCGGACAGGATCGTCGGCAGGTAATAGGCGCCCTTGTCATAAATTCCGCCGGTTGGTGCACGTCCGCCGCACAGCACTCGCGCCCCCTCGGCCACAGCGCGGTCCACATGGTCGGCGACTGCGGTGCGGTGATCTGGATGAACCAGCGGCGCCACCTGCGTGGCCGGGTCAAAGGGATCGCCCGTGACCAGCCTTTCCGTCGCGCCAACCAGCCGGGCGACAAAGGCATCATAGATCGACCGCTGCACGAAGAGCCGCGATCCGGCGATGCAGCTTTGCCCGGACGACGAGAACATGCCGTACAGGATACCGGCGATGGCAAGGTTCTGATCGGCATCCTCGAACACGATGGTCGGCGATTTGCCGCCCAGTTCCAGCGACACCGACATCAGCTTGATCGCCGCCTGCCGGGCCAGCATGCGCCCGGTCTCGGTTCCGCCGGTAAAGCTGACACGTTTGATGGCGGGGTGCTCGACCAGCAGGTTCCCGATTTCGCGGCCCGCACCGGGCAGGACCGAGAACAATCCCTTGGGCAGGCCAGCATCCTCGACGATGCGCGCGAGTTCCAGCGAGACCAGCGGCGCCCAGCTGGCGGGCTTGAGCAATACCGCGTTGCCCGCCGCCAGCGCAGGCGCGACCTTCTGGGCATCCGAGGCTATCGGCGAGTTCCAGGGAGTGATCGCCGCGACCAGCCCCAAGGGTTCGTGCACCGAAAGGGTCAGGTTATCGCCCCGCGGAGTTGTCAGCGCGTCGTCCAGCGTCTCGAGTGCGGCAGCAAAATAACGGAACGTCCCGGCGGCCGAGGCCACCAGCGCCGAGGTTTCCCGCAGGGTCTTGCCGGTGTCGCGGGTCTGGATATAGGCGATCCGCGCGGCGTTTGCCTCGATCCCGTCGGCGATCCGGGCCAGATACCGGGCGCGCTCGTGCGGCTTGAGCGCGCGCCACGTCGGATCAGCCTGCGCGGCAAGGGCGCGGGCGATGGCCCGCTCGCCGTCGGCCCGGCTGGCGCCGCGAAAGACACGGTTGACCGAGCCGTCGGCCGAATAGATCGAGGTGATTTCAGCGCCGGTGCCGGTTTCCCATTCGCCACCGACATAGAGGCGACCATCAGGCAGATCATGGGTCATATCGCCACCTCGCGCATGCGGTTCATCACCTCGCGGGCCACAGAATAGACCGTGGCCAGCGATGTCTTTGGATTGTCGGGCGAGGGTTTGCCCTCGATCCGGATCGTGTAATCGGCGGCGCCAGCGGTGACGCGGTATTCGTGGATGTTCTGGCTGATGTCCGGATCGGCAATCATCTGCACCTCGGTCGCCTCGAACCCCAACCCGGCCAGTGCCAGCGTGGCGGCGACATTGGCGTTCTTGGGATAGGCCAACGCGGCCTCGCGCGCAGTGCCGGTGAAACACACGGCGGGCGCAGTCAGCCCGGGCAGATCAAGAAGGGCTTCGGCCGGGGTGCCGCGCCAGGCCAAAGGCGGCTTGCGTGAGCAATAGACCACACGGCTGATCCCCGATGGCCTCAGCGCCGCCAGCAGATCGATGCCACCGATGGCCCCGGCGGGCAGCACGATGCGGGTCTGGCCCGCCCGGGCGGCGGCGATCATGCTGTCATGCAGCGCCGCGTCGGCCAGCGCGCCGATCGAGACGATCACACATTCGATCCCGGCGCGCAGCGCGGGAACCACAGTGCCCGCCACCGCCGAATGCCCGGCGCATTCGACCAGCAGATCGGGGCGGGCGGCGATCAGCGCCGCGGCGTCGGTGACGACCTCGACACCGATCCGGCGGGCCGTTTCGGCCTGCCCCGGACGCACCAGCAACGTCAGCCGCGACGGCATCTTTCCCTCGCGCGCCAGTACATCGAGCAGCGCGCGGGTGATGTTGCCATATCCGATCAGGCCCAGATGCATCGCCTCAGACCTTGTTGCCTGCGGCCCCGGCGGGCGGGCCCGAAAAGGTCTCGCCGAACGGGCCGATGGCGCACATGTCTACCTCGATCAACCGGGGCCCGGGGGCGGCCAGCGCCGCGTCCAGCGTCGCGCCGAAGTCCCCGACATTGTCGATCTTTACATGCGGCAACCCGATAGAGGAGCAATGCAGCGCGAAATCAGGGGTTTGCAGGGTCGAGTAATGATAGCGCGCGTCATATTGCGCGGTCTGGATGTTGCGGATCACACCGTAGGCCTGATCGTTCATCAACACATAGACCAGCGGCGCGTTTTCCTGCACGGCGGTGATCATTTCGGCCAGACCCAGTTGCGTGCCGCCGTCGCCGATCAGCGTGATCGCCTTTGGCCCGTCCGAGGCCAGCGCCGCGCCCACACCCATCGCCACCCCCTGACCGATACCCCCCCCCAGCGCGTGGACGCCGTGGCGCGGCTCGGCGAAGCCGACATAGCGGTTGCCGAAGGTCGAATTCGAGATGGTCACGTCGCGGACCCAGGCGTGGCGACCTTTGATCATGCGCTCGACCAGCGCGTCCGCCACCACCTGATACGGCCCCATCTGTGCCCTGAGTCGGCCCTCAGCCGTGGCCCGCGCCGTCGCCACATCGAAACGCAGTTGCGGATCGATGTTCAGGGTTTCGGGCAGCAGCGTCAGCAGGCGGCGCAACGTGTCGGCGCCGTCACCATGTACGAACAGCTCCACCGGATAGTTGCGCCCGCCTTGCGACGCCTCGGCGTCGATCTGCACCAGCGGGCGCGGCAGGCGCATCGCGTTGTTGAGGGTTTCATTGCCGCGCAGGCGCGAGCCCACGACGATCATCAGGTCGGCGCTGGCATAGAGCGCCTGTGCCTCGGGCGTCATGTTATAGGCGCCCAGGTTGCCGCTGTCGTCATCGGGCACGACGGCGCGGCCGTTGGTCGAGCAGACCGCCGCAAAGCCCCGGCGCACCAGTTCGCGCGCCTCGGCAGCGGCCCCGCGTGCCCCGCCACCCAGCCACAGGATCGGGCGCCGGGCCTCGAGCACCAGCTCGGCCAGGGCGGCGATTGCGGCATCGCTGGCACGCGGGCGCTGGGGCAGGGGGGGCAGAATGCGCGTGGCACCGACGGCAGATGCGCGCTGCACATCGACCGGGATCTCCAGCGCGACGGGACCCGAAGGGGCGCTGATCGCCGCAGAAACAGCCGCGGTCAGGGTGCCGATGGCGGATTCCGGGCTCCAGAGCCGGAAATAGGCCTTGGAGATGCCCTTGAGCATTTCCGGTTGGCGCGGCACGTCATGGATCGGCGCGCGGTCGCGGTCGGCGAAATCCAGATCGACCGTCGAGGTGATATGCAACAGTGGCGTTCCGGCGGTCAAAGCCTCGACCTGCGCCCCGGCGGCATTGCCCGCTGCGGTGCCGGTCGAGGTGAGAACGACCCCCATTTGCCCCGATACCCGCGCCCAGGCATCGGCCATGTTCATTGCTCCGGCCTCGCCGCGTGCGGGCACGAAGCGGATGCGCCCCTGCCGGGCGACGGCGTCGAGGATCGGCATGTTGTGAATCGAAATCACGCCAAAGATCGTTGTCACACCGATTTCGGCCAGATAGCGGGCGATGAATTCACCGACGGTCTCGGTCTGGGCGATGGGTTCCAGTTTCATGGGATGCGTCCTTAAATATGGCGCGACAGGCCGCCCGAGACCTCGAGCTGGGCCCCGGTGATATAGCTGGCAGCGCGCGAGCCGAGGAAAGCGATGGCGGCGGCGGCCTCGGCCGCGTCGCCGAGGCGGCCCAACGGGATGCCTTTCTCGCGGGCGAGGTTGGCATACCAGACTTCGCGGCTGACGGATTGGTCGGGGCGTTCGGCAAAGCGCCGTGTCCATTGCCCGGAACCGATAAGCCCCAGCAGGACCGAGTTCACCCGAACCTCGGGCGCCAGTTCGATGCTCAGCGATTTCAGCAGGTTCTGCACACCGGCCCGCGCCGATGCGGTGCAGACCATGTGTTTTTCCGGCTGGTAGGCCAGCAGTGAATTGACAGCGACAATGGCACCGCCTGCGGCCTTCAGCATCGGCAGGAAGGCGCGGATCGGATGGATCTGGCTGAAGAGCTTCAGTTCGTATTCGGTGCGCCAATCGTCATCCGAGGTATTGGCGAAGGTACTGACGCGACCTTGCCCGGCGTTGTTGACCAAGAGGTCGCAGGTGCCAAACCGGGCCTGCACGGCGGCGGCAAAGCCGTTGACGGCGACAGGGTCCAGGACCGAAAATGCCTGCCACATCAGCCGTTCCGCGCCGAAATCACGGGTTAGGACGGCGGCAACGTCGTTCAGCCGCCCCTCGCCCCGGGCACAGAAGGCCACCCTGGCGCCTTGCTCCAGCAACAGCCGCACGGTCGCCAGACCGATGCCCGATGAGCCGCCGGTGACAACGGCGACCTGTCCCTCATAAGGATGGCTCATCTCACTTCTCCCTCAACTCGGCAAAGCCTGGATCGGGGCGGCCCTGCATCACTGCGCGTTGCGCGGCGGTCGGGGCTCCGGCGGTCATCCACTGGTCCATCTTTTCGGGGTTGTCGCGCGGCCAGACCTGAACCTCGTGCGTCGCCTCGTCGATCTGTTGGATCTCGGCGGTGAATTCGATCACGAAGCCCGAGGGCGAGACGTAATAGGCAAACGGATTGTCGCCTGGCCCATGCCGTCCGGGGCCCCAGGTTGGCAAGACGCCGATCTGTTTCATCCGCCCGATGGAACGCATGAATTCGTTGATCGACGGCAGTTCGAAGGCGACATGATTGACCGAGGGGTAATGCCCCCGCACCAGCGCGATGGAATGGTGATCCGACGCGCACCGCAGAAATACCATCTGGTCCGCGCTGTAATCCGACACCCGGAACCCCAGCGTGCGGACGTACCAGTCTGCGATCCCCTCCATGTCGGCGGTGTTGAGCACCACATGCGACACTTTGCGCGGCTTGGCGTATTGGTCGAGCGGCTGCTGCGTCAGGCCACCGGCGCGGAACCGGAGGCGGCGATTGTCGGGGTCGAGCATTTCGAACCCATAACCGCCGATGAAATCGTCGAACTCGGTCGGCGCGCCAAGGACCGCTTCGCCTTGGGCCAGCACAAAAGCGTGCAGGGCATCGGTGGCGCTGCGGTCGGGCATGGCGAAATGGATGTATTCGATGCCATAGACCGGGCCGTCCATCAGGCCATAGACAAAAGCCTCGCTGCCGGTGCCGCGGAAATAGACCGCTCCGGGCTCTTCGTGCGCCAGCGACAGGCCCCAGTTGGCCGTGTAGAAATCCTTGGTTGCGGTGATGCCGGGGGCGCGCATGACGAGGCCGCGCAGGGCCCCCACTCGGACGGGTTCGGTCATGGGGTCACTCCTTGGTGGACATGCGCCTTGAGCGCGGCGGCAAGGGCACGGGGCGCCTGCTGGTGCAGGGCGTGGCCGGTGCCGGGGATGAGGGTCAGCGCGCCGCGATGCCTGGCGGGCAGGGCGGCACGGGCTCGCAGCGACTGGGCGGGCGGGGTTACGACATCCTCGGCGCCGACAACCACGGCGGTGGGTACGGTCAGACCGGCGCAATCGGCCGCCAGATCGCCCGAGGCGAGCATTCGGACTGCCTGCGCATAGCCGGGCAGGCGGATCTTGCCCATGCTGTCGGCAATGGTGGCGACGAGGGCGGGATTCTCTTCAGGCCGGAACACCAGGCGCGGGGCGCGGGCATGGGCGAAGGCGGCAGCGCCGACGCGTTCAAGCTCGTCCAATCGCGCAGCTTGGGCCGGGGGCAGGGCGCCGGGTGCCGCGCCGCCGCCTTGCGCGCAGGCCGCGAGGGTCAGGGTTTGAACGCGGTGGGGGTGCGCCCGGGCAAAGGCGGCGGCGATCAGCGTGCCCAGCGAATGGCCCAGCAGGTGGACGCGCGCCAGGCCGTGCGCGTTCAGAAAGACTGCCAGCGCCTCTGCATAGTCGGCCGCTGTCGGCCAGTCTTGTGACAGCGGCGCGGTCGGGCCATAGCCCGGCGCCTCCCAGGCCAGCAAGCGCCAGCCGGGCAGGTGGCGGCCGAGCGCGTCAAAGGCGCGCGCTTCAGATCCGATGCCGTGCAAGGCCAGCAATACCGGGCCATCGCCCGGGCGTTCGCGCCAGCCAAAGCCCGCGGCAATATGGTCCTGCCCGCTCATGTGACGAACACATAGCCGTTGTTGACCGGGAGCGTCTGCCCGGTCAGCGTGAGCGCGGCGTGCGACAGCAGGAAGGCGACGGTGCCGGTCACGTCGCCTGCCGATTGCGGCCCGGGAACCGCGCGGCCGTCGTGATACAGACGGTGGCGCGCCTCGGGCACGTAGTCGGTGCTTTCGGTTGTCAGGATTCCGGGCGCAACGCAGGTCACGCCCACCTGGTCGGGGCCCATCTCGCGCGCCAGAGAGCGGGTCATCGCCATCACCGCACCCTTGGACGCCGTATAGGCCAGCAGCCGGGGTGCGCCCCAGAGGGCGGTATCCGAGGCCACATTGACCACCCGCCCCGATCCACTGGCACGCAGCAGCGCCGAACAGGCCCGGGTCATCAGCCAGGTGCCGCGGACATTGACGCGCTGCACACGGTCCCACAGGTCCAGTTCGATATCCTCGAACGCCATCCCGCCGACATTGGTGGCCACGGCGCCGTTGTTGCACAGCCCGTGCAGCACACCCTCGGTTGCAGCGATACTGGCCGCCAGTGCGGCGATGCTGTCCGGCTCGCCCAGATCCACGGTCACGGCCCGGACGCCCAGATCGGCGGCGGCCGCCGCGACTCCGGTGCCGTCGATATCGGCCAGCACCAGCCGGGCGCCCTGCGCCGCACAGGTGTCGGCGATGGCGCGACCAAGGCCGCGCGCCGCGCCGGTAATCAGGAGGGTGCGACCCGCGAGCATCATTGCGCCGCAACCTGGCTGAGTTCGGCCTCAACCTGCTCCTTGGCGCCGCGCGTCAGCAATTGGCGGATGCGCGACACGCCGAGGTCGTGCTGATAGAGCATCTCGCGCTTGCGGGCGTCATCGGGCATGCCTTCCAGCATCACCCGGTCCTGTTCGAGCACGTTCCAGTGCCGTTCCTCCAGCGCGGCGCGGTAGAGGAACCGCCAGCTCGCGCGGGCGATGCCTTCGACCTTGCGCAGGCGCCAGAAGAACACCTTGCAGGTGGTGGCATCCACGGGCGTCGCAAAGCCGACGATGCGCATGTTGCCGCCCGGGCCCGCGGCGGGCGGATAGGGGATGTCGAGGAAGCAGTACATATTGCCGGGATGAACGGCGAATTCCGCCCAGTCGAAATTGTCGCCGACCTGGCCCACGCGGGTGACATGGAAACCATGCTCGGTCTTGTCGAGCTTCATCAGATCCTGTTTCGACCCATAGGCCAGCGTGAAGCTCTCGGAATGCAGATAGCAGCCGTGCATCGGGTCGGCGAGATTGTCGAGCGCATAGCGGTAGTTGGTTTCCCAGACGCTGGTACACAGGAAGCCGGTCCACTCATCCCCGGTCAGTTCGGGCGGCATCACCAGTTCGGGCGGCTCGGGCTGGGTCAGCGACGGGATATAGACAAAGACAGCGTCCGAATGTTCGGTGACGTGAAAGGATTTCAGCGCCTTGCGTCCCTCCATCGCGCATTCGGGCATGGCAGGGACGCGCACCACCACACCCTCGCCGTTGACGATCACACCGTGATAGCGGCAACCGATATTGCCCTCGTGGATCTCGCCGTAGCTGAGCGGGGCACCGCGATGTGGGCAGAAATCCTCGACGCAGCTTATCGAGCCGTCGGCCCGGCGCCAGAGCACCAGCTTCTGGCCAAGCAGCTTCGCCCCATAGGGCTTGGTGGTCTTGATCTCAACGGATTTGGCGACGGGATACCATTGACCCAGAAGGCCAGTGTTCACGCGGTCCTCGATGAGGGCTTTCTTGTCGATGGCTGTCATGGGGCACCTCTGGACAGGGGGCGGGGTGGAAGGGGGGGTGAAACCCCACCCTAGGGTTAACCGGCGGCCTTGGAGCCTTTCGGGCGCGGGATCTTCGACACCGGATGCTCGGGCGGATAGGTGGGCGTCACCGGCTTGGGATTGCCGATCATCACGCACATCAGCGCCTCTTCGATCCCTTCGTTGCGCAGACCCCGATACACCCCGGGCGGCACCGAAATCAGGTCGCGTTCGGTCAGCACGGTTTCGACCATCTCGCCCTTGTGTTCGATGAACAGGCGGATCTTGTGGCCCTTGAGGATGAAGAAGATCTCCTCGGCGTCGCGGTGAATATGCAGCGGACCTTCGCAACCGGCGGGCAGCACCATAGTCGAGAAGGTGAAATGCCCGGCGGGCACGACGTTCTCATCGTCGGAAACCCCGGTCGCCCCGGTGCCGACATAGCGCATCTGCGCGCGCCGGTACTTGGGGTCATAATCCGCCTGGAACTTCAGCGCATCCCAGTCCAGCGTGCGGGTCGCATAGCGGGCGACGCAGCTGTCGATCCAGCTTTCCAGCGTCTTGCCCTCGGGGATGACCACGTCATCGGGTTCGATCGAGGGGAATTTCATCGGAGCAATGCTCATGGAGGTCTCCTGCGGTTAGGGAATGCGGCGGGCAGAGGGCTGGCCGCGGGATCAGTGTTCTTTCTTGGGGATGTAGTGGAGCAGCCGCTCTTCGGCCCAGACGAGGACCGAATAGAGCAGGATGCCGATGACGGTCAGCAGCACGATGGCGTTGAACACCATCGCCGCATTCGCCTGCCCGCCGCCGTAGGCGATCAGGAAGCCAAGGCCGGTGTTGCCGCCCACCAGTTCGCCCACCGTCACACCGATGACCGCCAGCGTCGATGCAATGCGCAGCCCGGCCATCAGGTTGGGCAGGGTCGAGGGGAATTCGACCTTGAGGAAGATCTGCCAGCGGGTCAGCGAATAGGCGCGGGCCAGGTTGATCATGTCGCGGTCCACGGTTTTCATCGCCGCCAGCACATTGACCAGCACCGGAAAGAACACGATCAACACCGTGACCAGCAGCTTGGGCGTCGCGTTATAGCCGAACCACATGATGAACAGCGGGGCAAAGGCGACCTTGGGCGCGATCTGCAGCGCCAGGATATAGGGAGAGAGCACGCGCTCCCAGAATTCCGACAGGCCCAGCAGATAGCCGATCGCCGCACCGAGAGCCGAGCCGATGGCAAAGCCGAGCAAGGTGTACCAGGCGGTGGACAGCGTGTTGGCCAGCAAATCCTCGCGCCGGTACATGCGGCCCAGTTCGCCGATCATGTCGGTGATTGTGGGGATGATGAATTTTGGCACACCCAGCGCCGGCGGCAGGAACTGCCAGACCAGCAGGACGGCGGCCAGGATCACCAGGGCGGCGAGCTTGTGCGTTCCGGCATTGGACATTGGAGGGTTCCTCGGATTGGCAGAGCGGGTTGGCTGCGGGCAAGGTAACCCCGCCGCCGTCAGCAATGACGGCGTGGCAGCGGCGGGGGTGGCAGACGGGATTATTCGGCGACGAAGTCGTTGGTGTAGACGTCAGCGATGGGCACCGCCGTCGAGATGATTTCGTTGGCCATGTAGAAGTCCTGGATCTGCTGCAGTTGGGCCTCGTCGAAGCGACCCAGCGCACGGCCTTCGGCCGGGGCATAGACGCTCTCGACATAGAAACGCATGATGCGTTCGATCTGCTCGACGTTCTCGGCGTGGCGGTCAACGATGGCAACGTAATCCTGCGCTGCCTGATGCGGGTCGGCGATGATGTCGTCGATGGCCCGCAGGGTTGCGGTGACAAAGGCGGCGACGGCCTCGGGGTTTTCGGCGATGATGGCATCCGAGGCGATGATCGCCTGTGCCTGCGCCGGGAACACCGAGCGGGCGGGCATCACCGTGAGTTCGACGCCCGCGTCCTGCACGGCAACGATCCATTCCGGCACGCCCGACATGGCATCGACCGACCCGGCGATCATGTTCTGGATCAGCCCGCCCGAACCGAGGCCCTGAATGTCAACGTCCGAACGGGTCATGCCATTGTCGGCCAGAACCGCCAGCAGGTTGTAATAGGCGGTATCCTGAAAGTTGATGACGCCGATCGAATGCCCCGCGAGATCGGCCGGGCCGGTGATCCCGCTGTCGTTGCGCCATGCCAGATGCGTCAGGCCCTGGCCGCCGAGCAACGCCACGCCGCGGATGCCGAGGCCATTGGCACGCACGATCATCGACGTGTCGCCCATCCCGCCGCCGAGGTCGGCATTGCCCACTGCCACCTGCGTCGCCACGTCGGCGCCGCCCTGACCAACGCGGAATGTCACGTCGAGGCCTGCCTCGGCATAATAGCCCTTGCCCTGAGCCAGTTGGAATGGGGCGAAGGCGGGCAGGAAATCGGGGGCGGGGAACAGGTAGGTCAAGGCGGTCTGCGCCGAGGCGGCCATGCCCGATACCGCGAGTGTGGCAGCCGTGGCCAGGCCGAGGAAGGTATGCTTCATGGATATTCTCCTGTTGGGTTCTTGTTGTGATGGGTCAGGCGGCGCGGCGGTCGAGGCGCAGCAGCTTGAAGATCTCGTTGGCGTATTCGTGGATCTCGGTCATCTGCCGCCGCTGCAGCGGGTGCTCGCGGTTGGGCAGGTCGATGACGATTTCGCGCTGTACGGTGCCGGGGCGTTCGGACAGCACCAGCACGCGGTCGGACATGATCACCGATTCCGCCAGATCGTGGGTGATCAGCAGGGTGGTGATCCCGGCTTCCTTGATCGTTTCGGCGAAACTGTCCTGAATCAGCAGTTTGGTCTGGGCGTCCAGCGCCGAGAACGGCTCGTCCAGCAGGATGATATCGGGATCGATGGCCAGGGTCCGCGCCAGCGCCGCGCGCTGGCGCATGCCGCCTGACAGTTGATACGGGTAGTGGTTTTCGAACCCCTTGAGGTGGCAGCGTTCCAGTTCGGCCATCGCCCGCTCGCGCCGCTCGGATTTCGAGACACCACGCGATTCCAGCCCGAATTCGACATTCTTGACGATGGTACGCCAGGGCAGCAGCAGATCCTTTTGCAGCATGAAACCCACATGGGGGTTCGGTTTCGTCACCAGCTTGCCCGAAACCCGCACCTCGCCGGTGGTCGGCTGATAGAGGCCGGCGGTCATGCTCAGGATCGTCGATTTACCGCAGCCCGAGGGGCCGACAACCGAGACGAACTCGCCCTTTTTCACCTTGAAGGTGATGTCGGTTACGGCCGCGAGATTTTGTCCCGTCGGCAGGGCGAAGGTCTTGGAGACGCCGGAAAACTCAAGCGCCATAGCCGTGATCCGCATAGGCCGCATCGAGATCGGCGTTGAGGGCGGTCAGCTCGGTCGTCAACAGGGCCAGATCCCAATCGGTCCGTCCGGTCATCGGGGCGACGACCCCGCGGGCAGACAGTTCGGCTGCGACGGCCGTGAAATCGTGCTGTCTGGCGCCCATCACCTCCATCAGTGCCGCTGCGAGGGCGGATTCGGTGTCGTTCAGCGGACGACCCAACGATTGGTGTGCCAGTGCCGGGCGACTGGTGTCGCGGGCGCGCTGCGAGAGGCGATCCTTGAAGGCATCCATCGGCGGCTCCTGTATTGCGGTGGCGAAGTCTGGGCTTGCAAAGTCGTTCATATTAGAACATGATGTTCATTATTGGCGCAGCGACAGATTCGGTCAAGAAGAATCTTCCTCTGGCTTCGATCCCTTCTGTCGGCGCCCGTTTTGCGGACATCCGGCCGGGAATTGCGGCACAGTCGGCGCGCCCCTAAAGAGAAGACGCACAGTGGAGGGCGCAATTTTGAGCGACGACACCGATTCCGAAGGCACCAGCTATTCCGTTCCCCCGGTCCACCGGGCCTTTCGGCTGTTGCGGCACATTGCCGGGGGCGGGCGGTGCAGCAATGCCAGCGCCACAGCCCGGGCGTTGGGGATCAACCGCACGACGCTGATCCGTCTGCTCCACACGCTCGAGGCCGAACGGATGATCGAGACCCGCGACGAAGGGCTGAGCTGGCAATTGGGCTCTGGCATGATCGCGCTGGCGGCCGACGCGCTGAAGTCGCGCGACGTGGTGCGGGTGGCGCAGCCGGTCATGGCGCGGATGGTCGCTTCGCTGGGTCTTTCGGCGCATCTGGGCATTCTGGAGGGCACCGAAATCATCTATCTGCTGCGCGAGACGCCGAATTCGCATCTGGTCAGCAACGTGCGCGAGGGCTCGCGCCTGCCCGCTCATGCCACGACCATCGGCCGCATCTTGCTGGGCGCGCTGCCCGCCGGCGAATTGCAGCGGCGCTATGCGGGCGTCGATCTGTCCACCTTCACGGTCAAGACGGCGACCTCGCTCGATGCGCTGGCAGCGCAGATTGCCGAGGATGCAGCCCGTGGCATGGCCTGGAGCGCCGGGAATTTCGAACCCGGCATCGGTTCCTGCGCGGCAGCGATCCACGACCATCAGGGGCGCGCGGTTGCTGCGATCAATGTCACGGGCCCCGAGGCGCAGTTCCAGCCCGGAACGCCGCTGGCCGCGCGGATTGAGGCTGCCGTCAAGGCGGGCGCCGCCGAGATTTCGGCGGCGCTGGGGTTCAGCGGATAGCGGTTCAGACAGGGGTACTCCAGGCCTGATAGCCATAGACCCAATCGGCATTGCCCTGGGTCTTGAGCCATTCATTGGCCAATGAGGATCGCTGTATCTCTGCCGTGCGTGGCAGACGCGCGGCGTCATAGCGGTTCAGCGCGGCGGGAACGTCGTTGGGCTGGCAGCCCTCCAGCGCGCGGGCCAGCACCACCGCATCCTCGATCGCCATGCAGGCGCCCTGCGCCATGAAGGGCACCATCGGATGGGCTGCGTCGCCTAGCAGGGTGATGTGGCCCTGCGACCAATGCGCCATCGGCGCGCGGACATGCAGCGCCGAGCGGGTGACGCTGTCGCAGGCCGCCAGCAAGGCGCGGGCCTGCGGGTGGAAATCGGCGTAATGCGCCCGCAGTTCGGCGATGTCGCCCGGCAGGGTCCAGCCTTCTTCTGCCCAGTCGTCCTGTTTGTGGGTCGCAAAGACAAAGATCTCCTCGCCGCGGGTCAGCGGGAAGGTGACAATCTGGCGGTCGGCGGTGGGGCCCCACCATTTGGTGAAAGCGTCGAGATCGGGCAGGTCGCCGCCCCGTTCGCGCGGGAACACCGCGCGCCAGGACACCAGGCCGGTGAATTGCGGATGGTCAGGGCCAAAGACGGCGGTGCGCACCGGCGAATGGATGCCGTCGGCGCCGATGACCAGATCGGCGCGTTCCGTGCGGCCATCGGCGAACCTGACCCAGGCACCCGAGGGGTCTTGCCCCACCCCGGTGACGCGGGCGCCAAAATGCAGCACCCCCTCGGGCAACAGCGCCTCGAGCGCGTTCAGGAGATCGGCGCGGTGGACCGTCAACTGCGGCGCACCGTAACGGTCTTCGGCGGCGGTGCTCATCGGCAGGCGCGAGGTTTCGGCGCCGGTGTCCCAGGTGCGGCTGATGCGATGGGTCGGACGCGCGGCATTGGCGCGCAAGGCCTCGCTCGCGCCGAGCCTGTCCAGCGCGTGCACAGCGTTGGGCGTCAGGTTGATGTCGGCGCCCACCCGGCCGAACTGCTGCGCCTGTTCATAGACATTCACCGCATGTCCCATCTTGCGCAGGGCGATGGCGGCACACAGCCCGCCAACCCCGCCGCCGCATATTGCGATGCTCAGCATCTGACCTCCTCATATTGTTCTATAATGAACGATATATTCATTATTTGACAGATGCGGTCGGTCGGTCAAGTTTTTTCCGCATGCCACGGCCAAATCCGCGTCCATTGCGCAGGAAATGGGCTATGCGGCCTGACGGGAGCGGACGACAGGCGCGGATCGGCTTGCTTGCACGGTGCCCCCGGCATTATCCCGAAGTATACAAAGGCGAGGAGAAAGCCATGCGTGTCGACGTCCTGGGTCTGCAGGCGTTCATCGCCATTGCCGACCATGGCTCGTTCCAGGCAGCGGCCAAGGCGCTGAACCTGTCACAGACGGCGTTGAGCCACCGCATTGCGAAATTCGAGGATGATCTGGGCTTGGCGATGTTTGTCCGCTCGACCCGCAAACTGGCGCTGACGCATGAGGGGCTGTCGCTGCTGCCCCGTGCGCGCCGTGCCATCGTCGATCTGGAAACCGCGCTGATCGAGCTGAAGCATCTGGGCGACCTGCGGCGTCAGGAGGTGACGCTGGGCTGCATTCCATCGCTGGCCACCTCGGTTCTGGCCGGGGTGCTGGTTCCCTTCGCACGGCAGATGCCGAATGTGCGGGTGCGGGTGCTGGATGGCTATGCGCGGGTCATCGCCAGCCAGGTGAATGGCGGCGAAGTGGAGTTTGGCCTGGCGGTGCGGATGGGCACGCATTACGAACTGGAGTTCAAACCCATTGTGAACGAACGCTTTGTTGCGGTTTGCCGGATCGATCACCCGCTCGCGGGGCAGGCGTCGGTATCGTGGGACGAGCTGCGGACGCACCGGCTGATCGGCAACACGGTCATCAACCAGGCGATCCGCATGTCGGCGCTGCAGCCGTTCTGGGATTATGAGGTCGAAACGATCTCGACGGCTGTGAGCTTTGTCAAACAGGGGCTCGGCGTCACCCTGCTGCCCGCATTCGAGCAGCATCAGCCCGGTTATCACGAACTGCGAAAACTGGCGGTGACAGGCCCCGAAGTTACCCGGCAAGTGTGCTTCCTGACCCGGCCCGACATGCCCTTGTCGCGCGCATCTCTGGTGCTGATGGGGATCATCGAAGAGCATCTGAAACAACTGGGCGACAGCGTCGATCCGTGATTCATACACGGCTGGGCGCGCTATTGATGCATTTCCTTCATATATTATCCAATTCTTCGCGTTTGTCTTTCTGTATACATTGCGCAAGCTATCCGCAGGGAGTCAGCGGAGGCCAGCGTGCCCGAACATCGCACAGGTCGTGCCAGTCGGCGCGCTTCAGCCGAAATCAGGCGCCATATGGGCCTGCCAGTGGGCCGCGATACGATCCAGCCCGTCGGGCTGCTCATCGTAGATCAGGGCGGTATCGCCCAGTTCGATCCAGGGCTGGCGCCGCGACGCCCAGATATGCGCGGCCGGGCGCAGCCAGCCGGTATTGTCCAACGTGCCGCCGCGCAGATGGCAGAACGGTGTTCCGGGCCGGGCGTTGAAAATCCGCCCGCCGCAGGCTTGGCAGAACAGGCTTTCCGACGGTTCAGCGCGCTCGGTTTTGCGCAGTGCGGTGGCGGTCGGGCCGGTGATCGCCAGATCCGCCCGGTGCACCCGCAACGACAGGCCAAAGGCGCTGCCACTCTGACGCTGGCACAGGCTGCAGTGGCAGGCGAACAGCAGGATCGGCGCGCTGGACAAGGTATAGCGGACCGCGCCGCAGCCGCAACCGCCAGTGAGCGGCAGGGCGACACTGGGGCGTTCGGGGGTGCGGTTCATCGGGGGCTCCTCGATTCGGGGCAATGCGCCGTCATCAGAGCAGGAGTTCCAATCCGGAGCAATAATTAAAATAATCAATGCCTTGTCAGCAGGCCGGTCGGGAAGGGGCCGGGCTGCGCGGGGGACTATCGTCTAACGCATGTCTCAATCAGGGAGGACACGACATGTTCAAATTCGGCAAAGTTCTTGGGGCGACCACGGCCATAGCCAGCCTAGCGGCGGTCATGCCTGCCGCTGCGCAGGTGATTGATCTGGCCGGGCGCACAGTGACCATCGTGCACAACGCAGCGCCCGGCGGGGCAACCGGGCTCAGCGCGCAACTGGTCGCCGATTCCTGGGCGCGGACCATGGCGGGCGCCCCGAACGTCATCGTGCAATCGGTTGAGGGCGGCGCCCTGTCGCGCGGCATTCTGCATGTGATGAATGCAAGGCCGGACGGGCGCACGGTGGGTTGGCTGGCCTGGCAGGGCTCGACCCGAATTCTGGACCCGCAGGAACAGCAGATCCCGTTCGAGAATTTCGGCCTGATCGGCGGCGTCGGCGGCGCGACCTTCATCCTGCACGCTTCGGTCAATCCGGAAAGCGGGATGAACAATGCCGATGACCTGCCCGGGCTCGAGGAATTTACATTCGGCGGGTTCTCGGCCCGGTCGGCGGCGTCGATCCGTACCGCGGCAGTGATGGACATGCTGGGGATCGAGTATACATTCGTCTCGGGCTTTGCTGGCGACACCCCGCTGGAAGCGGCCCGTCAGCGCGGCGAGATCGACGGTTTCCCGGTCACAGGCGTCTATTACAACCGTACTCTGGTGCCCGGGCCGATCGCCGAGGGCACGGCGGTCCCCGTGTTCTATTTCAGCGGTCCGAACGAGGATGGCACAGGCCTCGCCGTCGATCCGCAGGTGCCGGGGGTCGAGCCCTTTGATGTCTGGTATACCCGCGTCACCGGCGCCGCGCCGCAGGGGCCGAACTGGGATATGATCCAGTATCACGGCCGCGTCACCGATCCGATCAACTGGCTGGTCGTCGCCCCTCCGGGCACGCCCGCAGAGCACCTGCAGATGCTGCGCGAGACGTTCGCCCAGGCGACGCAAGACCCGCAATTCCTTGCCGAAGCCGAGCGGGTCCTCGGACAGGTGCCGACCATCTCTTACCACGAGGATGTCGAGGCCATCGTGGCCGAGATCCAGTCCACGCCGGAAGAGATGCGGACCCTGATGCGCGACTATATCGCCGCGATGCAGCGCTGACAGGACGGACCGGGCGCCATGGCGGCGCCCGGTTCCGCCGTCGCATGGAAGATCGATATGGAACAACTCTTTGCCGGCCTCGCCCTTCTGGTGCAGGGGTCCAACTTTCTATACCTGATCGGCGGTGTGCTGCTGGGCCTGTGGTTCGGCGCGATCCCTGGGCTGGGCGGAGTCACGGCGCTGGTGCTGGTCCTGCCTTTCACCTTCGGGATGGAGCCCCCGGCGGCCTTTGCGCTGATGCTGGGCGCGCTGGCGATCTCGACGACCTCGGACACGATCTCCTCGGTGATGCTGGGTATTCCCGGCACCATCGCCTCGCAGGCGACGGTGATCGACGGCCACCAGATGGCCAAGCAGGGCAGGGTGCTTACCGCTTTCGGTGCAGCCTTTACCGTGTCGGCGGTGGGTGGGGTGATCGGCGGTGCTGTCCTGGCGTTGAGCTTGCCGATCATGACCTGGCTGGTGCTGACCTTCGGCGCGCCCGAATTCTTCATCCTGTCGCTAATCGGTCTGGTCATGGTGGGCGGCGTCAGCGGCAACGCCATTGGCAAGGGTATCTGCGCCGGGGCATTGGGGTTGTTGCTGTCGCAGATCGGCTATCCGGTCGCCAGTTCGGAACCGCGCTATTGGTTCAACAGCATGTTCCTGATCGACGGGCTGGCGCTGGTGCCGGTGGTGATCGGCCTGTTCGGTATCCCCGAGATGATGCGCCTTGCAGCCTCGGGCGGTTCGCTGGCCAAGAAGCGGTTCGATCAGGCCGAGGATGACAGCCTGATGGCCGGGGTCCGGGCGGCGGTCCAACACCGCTGGCTGGCGCTGCGCTGCTCGATCCTGGGTACCTATGTCGGCATGTTGCCGGGGCTCGGCGCTTCCGTCGTGGACTGGCTGGCCTATGGCCATGCCGTGCAGGGCGCCAAGAACGACCGCAGCCAGTTTGGCAAGGGCGATATCCGCGGCGTCATCGCGCCCGAGGCGGCCAATAACGCCACGCTCGGCGGCTCATTGATCCCGACCCTGTCGTTCGGCATCCCGGGCAGCGGCGCCATGGCGATCTTTCTGGGCGCGATGACAATTCACGGGCTGGTCCCCGGCCCCGAGATGCTGCAGCAGAATCTCTCGCTGACCTACAGCATGGTCTGGAGCGTCATCATCGCCAATATCCTCGGCGCCGGGATGCTCATGCTGTGGTCAAGGCAGGTGGCCCGTGCGGCGTTCATCAACGGCAATCTCGTGGTGCCCGCGGTGTTCGTGTTCCTTGTCATGGGATCGTGGATCGGCCAGCCGGAACTGCTGACGCTTCTGGTCCTGCTGGGCATCGGCTTGCTTGGCTTTGTGCTGAATATCGCCGGATGGCCCCGTCCGCCGCTGATTCTGGGCTTTGTGCTGGGGTCGGTGATGGAGAATTCGCTGGCAATCACCGTTCAGGCCTACACTTGGTCCGAGGTCTTGACGCGACCGTCGATCATCATTCTGGCGCTGTTGCTGGTGGTGGTATTTGCCAGCGCCGCCCGGGCCATCGCCAAACGGCGCAACGATTTCCAGATCGAGATCGCCACGATCAACCGCGGCAGCCTGATGCTGTCGGGCGTGCTGGGTCTCGGCTTTACGGCGCTGTTCGTCTGGGCCTGGATGGAGGCAGCAGGCTGGACCTTCCTCAGCCGGGTGTTTCCGATGGCGATCTGCGCGGTCGGCGCCGGGGCGGCGCTGATCTGCAGCGTCGGCGATCTGCGGGCGCTGCGCCGCTATCAGCCGCAATATCCGGGTGACACGCTGGGGGGATTCCTGCGCGCCAATCGCCAGGACGCGGCGGTTTTTGCCATCTTCGCGCTGAGCGTCGCGCTGGTGCCAGTGGCCGGTCTGGCCGGGGCGATGCTGGGGTTCACCTTCTTCTATCTGCTGTTGTGGGGCCGCTTCACGCTGTTGACCGCGCTTCTCTATACCGCCGGGGTCGGGCTGTTCCTGTGGGCCGTTTACCACCGGATGCTGCACGTCTTCTTCCTGCCTCCGTACTTCCTGAACTGAAAGGTACGCTTTCATGACCAACGAAACGTTGGCCCGGGCCGACACCCGTTTGCGGCGCGTCGATTGCGACGTTCATCCGCGCCTGCCGCGGCAGGCCGATCTGAGCCCGCACGCCACCCGCTACTGGGCCGAGATGTTCGATTATCGCAACATCGATCGGCAGGAGCTGATGTCTTATGCCACCAGCACCCTGCCCATGCGCCCGGTCGATCCCGCTGACGTGGCGGATGCAGCGGGGTTGGCGCGCGCGCATCTGGACCCCGCCGGTATCGACGCGGCGGTGCTGAATGTCGTGTCAGGTGCGCAGGCGGCCTATGATCCCTATCTGGCCGCCTCGCTGTGCGAAGCGACCAACCGCTGGCTGGTTGCCGAGTGGCTGGACCGCGACCCCCGGCTGCGCGCCTCGGCTCTGGTGCCGTTTCAGGATCCCGAGGCGGCCGTCAGGGAAATCGAGCGGCTTTCGGAGGACCGGCGCTTTGTTCAGATATTGGCCGTGCTGGGCGGGGAAAAGCCGCTGGGGCGCCGTGAGTACTGGCCGATCTATCGCGCGGCGGCAGAGCACGGCTTTGCGCTGGGAATTCATCCCGGCGGCACCAACCGCCACGCGCCCAGCCAGTCGGGCTTCATGGCCACGCGGATCGAGGAAACAACCCTTCAAACCCAGACCTTTGCCAGCCAGGTTGCCAGTCTGGTCGCCGAAGGGGTGTTTCAGCAGATCCCGGCGCTGAAGGTTGTGCTGATGGAAAGCGGCATTTCGTGGCTACCCGGGCTGATGTGGCGCATGAGCAAGGACTGGAAAGGCGCCCGGATCGAAGTTCCCTGGCTGGAAGCTCCGCCGATGGAGACCATCGCCCGGCATTTCCGCCTGACCACGCAACCCTTTGACGGCCCTACCGATCCCGCGACGGCCGCGCGCGTGCTGGATCAGTTGCCCCACCCCGACATGCTGCTGTGGTCGTCGGACTTTCCGCATCGCCACGCCGACCGGGGCCTGCCGACCGGCCTGCCCGAGGCCCTGTACCCTGCTGTGCTTGGGGCCAATGCCCTTGCCATCTATGACAGACTGGAGTTGAGCGATGTCTGACACCTTGCCCAAGGATCTGACCGGCGCCACGCCCAAGGCACGCACCGCCCAGCCGGTGGTCGATTGCGATATTCATCCGGCCTGGCGCTCGCCCGACGAAATGCTGACCTATCTGCCGGTGGGCTGGCGCCAGCATGTGCGTGATTTCGGCCTGCATTCGCCGTCGCCACTGCTGGGCGCGCTGCCCTATCCGCGCCTCGCCCACGGTATGCGGCAGGACAGCTACCCCCCGGTCGGCGGGCCGCCCGCCTCGGATCTCGCGTTCCTGCAGGAGCAATTGCTGGACCCGCTGAACATCACTCACGGCATCCTGCAACCGCTGAGTGCCGGGCACGGGGTGTTGAACACCGCGCTTGGTGAGGCTTTGTGTGCGGCGACCAACGATTGGCAGATCGACCGCTGGATGAACCCGGACCCGCGGCTGAAAGGCTCGATTGCCGTGATGCAGGAAGATGCCTCGGCCTCGCTGCGCGAGATCGAGGCGCGTGCCGGGGATCACCGCTTCGTGCAGATCTCGATCACCCCCCGCACCGCCGAACCTGCAGGGAATCGGCGCTATTGGCCGATCTACGAGGCGGCCGAGGCCCTGGGCCTGCCGATCAGTCTGCATTCCGCCGCCTTTGGCCCGCGGGCCAATACCGGCGCGGGCTGGACCTCGTTCTATATCGAGGAGCATTTCGCCTTTTCCCACGCCGCCCAGCACACGCTGGTCAGCATGGTGTTTCAAGGCGTGTTCGATGCCTTTCCCAGGCTGAAAGTGATCCTGGTCGAGGGCGGCTTCGCTTGGTTGCCACCCACCGTCTGGCGGATGGAGCGCGAATTCGACCGCTATCGGAGCGAGATACCTCATCTCAAGCGCCGCCCGGCAGACTATGTGCGCGATCATATCTGGCTGACAACCCAGCCGGTCGAGGAGCCGGCGCGATCGAGCCAGCTTTCCGATCTGATCGAATGGGTCGGCATCGACCGGCTGCTGTTCTCGACCGACTACCCGCATTGGGATTTCGATCATCCCGATTTCGCCTTCCGGGTGCCGCTGTCGCCCGCCGACCGTGCGCGCCTGATGCACGACAACGCTGTTGGGGTCTTCGGCCTGACCTGACGCTACCAAGGAGCCTTGAATGACGGATCATGTTGTTTGCCGACTGGACGAGATCCCAGTCGGTTCGTCCCGGCGTGTCTCGGCGGGGGGCCGCGACATCGCAATCTTCAACGTCGGGGGCCAGCTTTCTGCGATTGCCGACCGCTGCCCGCATGAAGGTGCCAGCCTGTGCCTGGGGCGCGTAACCGGCGTTGTGCGCGCCGATGCGCCGGGGCAATACCGGCTCGAACGCGTGGGAGAACTGGTTCGCTGCCCCTGGCACGGCTGGGAATTCGACCTCAAGACCGGAAAATCCTATTGCGATCCGAATCGGATGAAGGTGCGCACCTTCGACGTCAGCGTGAAAGCGGGCGAAACGCTGGCCGAAGGGCCCTATCGGATCGAGGTGTTCGAGGTCGCCGTGCGCGACGAATATGTCGTGGTGACGCTGTGACGGCCTATGATGTCGTCGTTGTTGGCGCGGGGCAGGCGGCGGTGTCCTGTGTTGCCCGGCTCAGGTCTGGCGGGTATGCGGGCACGATTGCCGTACTGGGTGCCGAACCCGCGCCGCCCTATCAGCGCCCGGCGCTGTCCAAGGCCTATCTGCTGGGCGAGATCACGCGCGAGCGCCTCTATCTGCGGCCGGAAAGCTATTACGCCGAGGCCGGGATCATTTTGCATACCGATTGCCGGGTGGATGCCATCGACCCGGCCGCACGGCTGCTGCGCACGGCGGCGGGCGATCAGATCGCCTATCACCATCTGGTACTGGCCACCGGATCAAGGGCTCGGAAACTGCCCGCAGCCATGGGCGGCGCGCTGGACGGCGTCTATACGGTCCGCGATCTGGCTGACGCCAAGGCGCTGGCGCCCCGTCTGGTGCCGGGTGCCCGGGTTCTGGTGGTCGGTGGCGGGTATGTCGGGCTTGAGGCGGCGGCCGTTTGCGCAAAGCGTGGCCTCGCCGTCACCTTGATCGAAGCGGCGCCTCGTTTGCTGCAACGCGTCGCTGCGGCTGAAACCGCGCGTTGGTTCCGCACCCTGCACGAGGCGCATGGCGTCACCATTCTGGAAGGCGCAGCGCTGCAGCAATTGACCGGCGACAGCCACGTCACCGGCGCCTGCCTTGCCGATGGTCGGGTGTTACCCGCCGACCTGATCATCGTCGGCATCGGGATCGAGCCGGAAACCATGCTCGCCGCCGCGGCGGGGCTGGCACTGGATAACGGGATCGTGGTGAATGGCCAGGGCCGCACCTCGGCTGCCGGAATCTGGGCGGCGGGGGATTGCGCCGCCTTCCCTGCGGCAGGCGGATGGATGCGGCTGGAAAGTGTCGGCAATGCCATAGACATGGGCGAAATCGTCGCGCGCAATATTTTGGGCGAGGGGGTGGATTACCTTCCCGCGCCGTGGTTCTGGTCGGATCAGTACGACATCAAACTGCAGATCGCCGGTCTGAACACCGGCCACGACCAGGTGGTGCCAAGGCAGGACGAGGGGCGCTCACACTGGTACTTCGTAACCGCGCCATTGGCACCGCCTGCCTGACGCGGCGGCGATGATCTAAGACA
>JAANMY010000167.1_pt1 | contig 90569 bp, 78 predicted proteins | sample 7279691 | NCBI WGS metagenome assembly JAANMY01 (sample SAMN14094543, study PRJNA606508) | bioreactor metagenome | isolation source: A lab-scale SPAN reactor treating ammonium-rich wastewater day 388 | place: Ireland: Galway | collected 2018-02-07 | reverse complement strand
CCCTCCGGTGGCTGTGCCCGCGCCGGCCGAGGGGCCAGCTGCGATCGAGCCTGTTGCTGCCCCTCCGGTGGCTGTGCCCGCGCCGGCCGAGGGGCCAGCCGCGGTCGAGCCTGTTGCTGCCCCTCCAGTGGTCGAGGCGCCAGCCGCGGTCGAGCCTGTTGCTGCACCCCCGGAAGCTGCGCCGGCCCCGACCGAGTCGTCGGCTGCGGTGGAGCCTGAGCCGGCGCCCGCTCCCGCGGAAGCGTCGGTCGGGGTTCAAGCTGGGCTCATACCTGCGGAGATCCAGCCCGAGCCGGACAAGGTCGAGTCCGCATCGCCTGACCCTCCAAAGTCGGGCCAGGAGAGACCATCCAGGCCCGTGGCGCCAAATCCTCTGCGACCGAGTCCTGTCGGTCCCCCGAAGAGTCCCCCTCTGGGGCGGCCTCAGCCTCCCGGTCCGCGACCGGCTCCCCCGACCGGGCCCAGCTCTCCGAAGCCAACCGGGACGGCACCAACCGGCCCTCGGCCGGCACCTCCCGTGAAGCCAGGCCCACCCCGATCGCCAGCCGCACAGCGGAGTTCTTCAGGCGAGCCTCTGGCTCGTCCAACTCCTCCCTCCCGGCCGGGTCCAAAGCCCTCCCCACCGGTGCCCAGGGCGGACAAGATACCTTCCGAATCGTCCGAGGTAGTCGACCAGGCCGTTCCAGAGGTCAGGGAGACTCCAGAGAAGCAGCTCGACGCCCCGATTCCGCCTCCTTTGCCCGATATCTCAGCGTTCCCGGCAGGGCCAGTCGGGTCCGATCAGCCGGCGTCCACGGCATCGCCGTTTCCGCAATGGCCGGCCCCGCCATCTCCAGCCGCGTCCGCCTCGCCTTTCCCCAGTTGGCCGGTAGCGGCCGAGACTGGGCCGGGAACCGAGTCGGCCTCACCCTTTCCCCAATGGCCAGCGGCCCCCCAGGTGGGGGACCTCCTTTTGCCGGTCCTTCCCGTCTTGCCCCTGGGAGAGCAGGGCAGCGCGTTCCCAGATGAGCCTCCCGGGCTGACGCCCGTTGTTCTGCCCTCGCAGTCTCCATCGGCGGCCGGGGCTGCACCCGAGTCCGAGCTGGCGGCTGGGCCGGTGGCTGAGGCGGTGGTGGTGGCGGCTCTCGAGCCCGAGCCGGTGGCTGAGGCGGTGGTGGTGGCGCCTCCCGAGCCCGAGCCGGTGGCTGAGGTGGTGGTGGCGCCTCCCGAGCCCGAGCCGGTGGCTGAGGCGGTGGTGGCGCCTCCCGAGCCCGTGCCGGTGGCTGAGGCGGTGGTGGCGCCTCCCGAGCCCGAGCCGGTGGCTGAGGCGGTGGTGGCGCCTCCCGAGCCCGAGCCGGTGGCTGAGGCGGTGGTGGCGCCTCCCGAGCCCGTGCCAGTGGTGGTGGCGCCTCCAGAGTCCGAGCCGGTGGTGGTGGCGCCCCCGGAGCGTGGGCCGGTGGCGGTATTGCCTCCCGGACCTGAGCCTGCAGTTGAGTCGGAGCCGCTGGCGCCTCCAGCGCCTGAGCACTTCGCCCCACCGATGCCTGAGTCTGTTGCCTTCTCGCCGGTTTCCGGGACCGTGGCTGCTGCCTCGACGATGCCCGAACCGGTGGCCTTCTCGCCTGCTCCAGCAGCCCCGCCTGTTCCCCCGCCCGCGGCCGTGGCTCCACCTGCTCCCGAGCCTGCCCCCGAAGCTCCTGCCCCCGAGCCGGCGCTCATGGCCCCCGCGGATCTGCCGGCCGATGTTGTGGACGCCTCCTGGGTCACCCCTCAGGCGGCGGGTCAGTCGGCCGTGGCCGAGGAGGAGTCAGCCAGCCAACGCGCCCAGGGGCAGGATCGCGATTATGGAGACACGATCGAGTCGACCAGTGTCAGTGCTCCTACAACAAGTCCGGGTCTTGTCATCTCCGAGCCTCAGCCCGAGGAGCAGGCTCCCCTGCCGGAAGCTGAGCAGGTCGCAGCCCCTCCCTCGGGTCCCCCCGGTACTCTCGAGTGGAGGGTCTGGTCCGAGCAAGAGCGAGCTTTTGTGGATACCACCCTGCGTCAGCAGATCTATGATCCTGGCCTGGGACCGGCTCAGACCTGGATCGAGCGCATCCTGCATTACTGTCGCACCCACACGTCGGGCTACCTGCTGGTGGACGGGGATGAAGGAGTGGGCAAGTCGCTCTTGTCCGAGGCCATCCTGGTCGAGCGTGCGGCGGGCCGCTTCGAGTTGGCGGTGGGCCGCTACTCGATCCAGCGGGGCGGCCAGGATGACTACTCTACCTTGATCGAGGTGGTCAATGAGTTCCTTCGCTTGAACCTGCGCTGCGCCAACGCGGGCTTGCGAACTCTTGACCTCCAGGTCACCCGCGACTATCAGGTGCGTTATCGCAATCGCCGGGAGCGCTTTGCCGCCTTCCTCTTGGGGCTGGCCCAGGTCAACGGCGGACGCCTGATGCTGATGCTGGACGGACTGGACGAAGTGGTGAGCGACACCGGGGCTAAGGTCAAGCTGGCCGATTTCCTGCCGGCCACGCTGCCGCAGGGAGTCTATGTGCTCCTGACCTACGAGCGTGGACGCATTCCTGAGTCCATCAAAACCTGCCTGGCCGAGCTCGGGGAGCCATTCCGCCTCTCCATCACGATGCAGGACAATTCCTATCAAGAGTTCTTGCACGCCTGGTTGTCGCGTTATGTGCCTCTCTCCACCCCCCAGGAGCTTCAAACGGCCCTGGTGCGGGCTCAGGGACGCCTGGGCGTGGCTCGCCAGATGGCCGACCTCCTGCAGGCCGGTTTCTTTACCAACGCCTCGGAGTTGCCCACCCGGGAGACCCTTTACCCCGAGTTGATGCGCCAGTTCGAGCGCCACGCCGGACCGGAGCGATTTCGAGCTCAGTTTCTCCACTTCTTCCTGCTTCTATCGGCCGATTATGCGGCCATCACCCTGGAGGATCTTGCCTGCTGGGGCGTCGAGGTCGATACCATCTTTGACGTGCTGCGCATCTGTCCGAGCCTGCTCTTGATGGAGAGCGACTGGACTGGCCCCACCATCGCCCTGGCCCACGACTCGCTGCGAAGATTTTTGTGGCAGAGCTATCCGGAGGAGAGTCGCCAGATTTATCGATCCCTGAGCGCCTGGATGGTGGAGTCCATTCTGGCCCCCGAGAGCAAGGGCGAGCCCGATGTCGGGCGCTCGAAATTCGCGCGTCTATACGAGTGGACCCTGGCCGCCCGAGACCCGGAGCTGGCCGAATCGGTGGCTCGTTCCAGGGGGCTCTCGCGGCTGCGCATCTCCAGCTCGAACGAGTTGGAGAGCAAGCTGCGCTTCCACCAGAAAGTCTGCATTCTGGACTCGTGGAAAAACCTGCTCGAGTACCTGGTCCTCACCGAGAGCAAGGACGAATACCGCGAGGAGCTCGGCTGGGCTTACTCCAGTCGCGGCTTGACCTACCTTCGTATGGGTCAGTTCGAGCGAGCCCTGGAAGACATTGGAGAGGCCATCACTCTCTTCGTGCCCCTCATCGAGGACGGGCAGGACCAGCTGCGAAACGGACTGGCGGCAGCTTATAATCGCCGCAGCGAGGCCTGCCGCTACCTGGGTAATTTCGAATTGGCCCTGGCCGACGCCAGTCAGGCCGTCACGCAATATACGACCGTGGTGGAGCAGTTTGGTCGGGCTGATCTCAGAAACCTGCTGGGGATGGCCTACCAAAATCGCGCGGTTATCTGTCGCCACTACGGCGACCTGATCACGGCTCGGGGTGACTGCAACACCGCCATCGAGCTTTACGAGCAACTGCTGGCGTCCAATCCGAGGGTGCGCCAGGACCTGGCCTCCTGTTACCACACCCGGGGCGTCGTCTCGCTGGCCCTGGGCGAGTGCGAGCCGGCCGTGCTCGACTCGGGTCGGGCCATCGAGCACTTTACCGAGCTGGTTGATCGCCAGGGTCGAACCGAGTTCGCCAATGAGCTGGCGGCTGCCCACAACAATCGGGGCGGCGCCTACCATCGACTGGGCCAGGCCGAGACAGCGCTGGTTGATTACGGTCGGGCCATCAACATTCGCCGCGATCTGGTCAACGCAGGCCGGCTTGATCTTCGCAACGACCTGGCCCTGACTCACACCAATCGGGGCATGTTGACCGACTATCTGGGCAAACGCGACGAGGCTCTGGTCGACTATGCGGCCGCTATCGAGTTGCGCCGCACCCTGGTCGAGGTGGAGCAGCGCAACGACCTGGCCGCAGACCTGGCCCAGACGCATACCTATCGAGGCGCCACCTTGCGAGCCCTGAAGCGCATTCAGGACGCGGTGATCGACTACAATAAGGCAGTCGACATCTACACCAGGCTGATTGAGAGCCGCCCGACACCCGAGTTGCTGCGCCAACTGGCACTGGCTCATAACAGCCTGGGCCTGATCTATCTCGACCAGGGCGAGTTGCAGAAGGCGGCCGACAGTTGCACGCGGGCTCTGGAGATCAACGAGAGCCTGACCGAGGAAGATGTCGGCCAGGAGCTACGCGTGGATCGGGCCGTGGCGCGCAACAACCGGGGCGAGGCGCATCGTCGCGCCGGAGCCTTCCACCCCGCTTTCGTGGATTATTCCGAGGCCGTGGAAGCTTACACTCACCTGATCGCCGAGGGTCGTCGCGACCTCATGCGTGACCTGGCCCTGTCTCAGAACAATCGTGCCCGGGTGGCGCTGGTCCTTGGTGACGGAAAAACGGCACTGCACGATAGCTCCAGGGCACTTGAGATCTTCATCTACCTCATCGAGCAGCAGGGTCGAGGCGACCTGCTGCCCCACCTGGGCGTGGCTTACTCCAACCGGGGCGCGGCTCAAACCCGGCTGAACGCCTTCGAGAAAGGGCTGACCGACCTGGGTCGGGCCATCGATCTCTATCGATTGCTGATCGAGGACAGCGGTCGCAACGAGTTCTTCGATGAGCTGGCCCTGGCCTACCGCCGGCGCGCCAAGGCCCTGCTCGAGCTGGGCAAGCAGCAAGCCACCGGGTCGAGTGAGCGAATGGTTTTCCCCAAGCAGGCCCTGGAGGATTTCACTCAGGCCGTCAACTTCTACGAGCAGGCGGTCAAACGAGATCAGGGAGGTCCTTACCAGATCGAGCTGGTGCGCACCCAGATTCTTCGCACCGAGTTGCATGAAGAGCTGGGAGACGTAAACGCCGCCCTCAAGGACGCCGGTAACGCAGTCGACTACTTTGCCGCCCGCATGGCCGAGGCTGACTACACAACCGTGCGTGACTTGCTGGCGGCCTTCAAGCGCCGGGCTGAGATCTATATGAACAACCGTCAAAACGACGAGGCGATGGTGGACTTCGGGCGGCTGATCAACCTGTGTGTGGCGGCCATGGAGCGAGACAGCGCCTCCGATTACCGCCCCGACCTGGCAGAGGCATATAACAACCGGGCCTGGACCCGAAGCATCATGGGCCAGATCGACGAGTCACTCAAAGACTTCGCCCAGTCGCTGGACATTTATGGGCAGCTGGTGATTCAGGAGAAGCGATTCGAGTACGGCGACTCCCTGGCCTGGACCTATAACAATCGGGCGACCACGCTCAAGCAGGCTGGACAGCACGCTCCCGCTCTCAAGGACTACTCGGATGCCATCGAGATTTACAACATCCTGGTCGGGCAGGGTCGCGACGACCTTTCTCTGCGCCTCTCCACGGCTCTGCTGAACCGGGGTCTGCTGCACCAGGACATGGGCAGCTATGATCGGGCGATGGCGGATATGACCCGCGCTGTGGAGCTGCGCATCGCCGATGCCCGCCGCGAGCCAACTCCGGCTGCCCTGGCCGAGGTGGCCTCGGGACTGAGCACCCGTGGACTTCTCAATCACCACATGGGGAACGCTCAGGGGGCCATGGAGGACTACCAGGGCGCCATCAGCTTCTATTCCGACCTGGTCGAGTCGCGGGGTCGGCAGGACCTGGCCCCTGAGTTGGGACGAGCCCTGGTGGCTCGCAGCATGCTCGGAATCGGCCCGGGTCAGGATGATCAGGCGTTTGCCGCCCTGACCAGGGCGATTCAGGTGGTCAACAAGTCGGCCAGCCTGGGGCACGATTTCCCGGCCTCGTTCCCGGTGCATTTCCTCAAAGCCGCCGCCACCGTGACCAGTTCGCGAGACATCAACGAGTGTCTCGATCTTCTGACCGGAATCTCCGAGCTCTTCAACCACCTTCTCGAAAGGCCGCGCCTGGTGCAGGATTGGGGCGCCTACGCGGAAGCGCTGACCGAGCTTTCCGCGCGCGTACCGGCCGACCGGCGCAGCTCGCTGCGCGGTGCTCTCCTGGCGCTGGCGGTGGTGTATGCTCTGGGCGAGGTAGAGACCCAGGGCAACCACGGTCTGCCGACGCTGGTGCGGGCTCTGCACAGGCTGGGTGAAGCTCTCGAGCGCAGTAAAGTCCCGGGCAACCTCAGTAAGGTCGGCTTGAGCTTCAAGACCCTCATGAAGCGAGTCCCTGACTATCGGGGAAGCGAGGACTTTCGCACTGCCCTGGAGGCGATGGTGCGTCTCTGGCAGGCGTTGCCGGCCGCGGTGCCAGCCCACGCCCAGGTATCCCGCTTTGACCTGGCTCACCTGCTGAAAACGATCTGACCTCTTCAGGCTCGCTCGCACATTCCCCAGAAGGCGCTCAGGCTGCCCATCTGGGCCTTCAGACCTTCTCCATCGACTCTTGCCAGAACCGAGTTGGCGCCCGACTCATAGGCGGTGGCCGTCAACTCGGGGTTGGACTCCAGGACCACGACCCGCAGGCCCTGCATTTTCTCCTGGCTGCGTAACCGCTGCAAGAGCTCCAGGCCCCCCATCCCGGGAAGGCTCAGGCTCAGCAAGATCACTTTGGGCAACTCACGATCCTGGTGGGGGGGCATCCCTTGCAGGTAGTTGAGGGCTGCTTCAGCGTCCTTCACCGACAGCACTGCCTCGGGCTGCAGTGCCTGGCTCAGTTGCCCTGCCACCTCGGCGTCGGCTTCCACCAGCAAGATCACTACAATCACCCCCTGCACCTGAAAAAAAGGCTGCCAGAACCTGGTTCTGAGCGGCTGACTCCCTGTTCGACACGCCAGTGTATCCGGTCGGCAGCCGAGCGTCAAGCACTGCCGCTCCGGGATCTTGGCAGAGCTTGCATGGTCTTGATGGTGCAATTCCAAAAACGACGACAGCCCCTTTCGGGGCTGTCAGCCGAACCGTCGGGAACCCGAACCTTTCAGGCAGCCACGGCGATGGTGGCCTGGGAAGCGGCCGGAGGAGCCTGGGGAGGCGGCGGAGGGGCGTTCTGCTGATCGGTCTGCATGTTGACCTGGCCGCGCTCGCGAAGGTACTGCAGCACGTGGTAAGAGTAAGCGGCGATGTCGCCAGCCAGACCGATGGCGGTCATGGTCGGGGCCACGCCGGCCAGGGCCGGGATGAACTTGTCGCCCAGGGCGCCTACCACGCCGACCACGTCGGTGACCACGTGAGCCGAGTCGATGATCTTGGTGGCCCGGTCGGCGTCCTTATTCTTCCAGGTGTCGACGGCTTTCTTGCCGTCGAGCACCAGGGCCGTGATACGCAGCATCGGCAAGAAGGCGTTCTCAGCAAACTGCGAGGCACTGTCGGGGAGCCCGCTGTAGACCTGGGTTTTGACGCCCAGAGCGGCCTCCTTGAAGGCGAAGGCCGGGTCGGCCTTGACCAGGTTGGCGGCTTCCTCGGCGGCGGCCGTGATGAACATCTGGCTACCTTTGATGAAGCGGGACATGATGCCCGGGCTTTCGTTCTTGATCTGCAGAACCTGCTCGCCGTTGACCGTGATGGTCACCTGGTCGCCACTGCCCATCTTGTTGAGCACCTTCTTGGTGAACTCAGGTGAAGAGGTCAGGTTCTCCAGGATGCGAGCGGCCGCATCGGGGTTCTCAGCATTCGGCTTGGCCGGCTGACCCTGAGCCTGCTGCTCGGGGGCCTCGGCCTGCTGCGCCGGCTGCTGCGCGTTGGACGATGAGGGGCGAAACGTGCGCGCCATCGGTGCGTTTGTAATAACCATTTGGGTCAGCCTCCAGAATTTTTTGTCTCGGTCGAGGACAATATAGTGAGCTTCGGGTCGGGCATGTTTGCCAGGGTGTTAACAGACGGCCTGATGGTTTCAGGCTTCCTTAAGGGTTCGGTCGTGAGAGCACAAATTCGTGGTCATTCACCTGGCGCACCCCGTAGCCGGAGTTGCCGTAGCGCGAGATGACCACCTGGTCGTTGCCGTCCGAGAGGCTCCAGCGCTCTTTCTCGCCCAGCATCTTGGGCTTGAGCGAGCTGGGCAGGTAGTCTTTCAGTCGTCGGGTATGGCTCATGGAGACGGTCTGATCGTTCTTGATGGTCAGGTCGCCCGAATCCACCGAGACCGAGAAGGTCTGATCGTCCTCGCGCACAATCTTGCCCTTCCCGCCGCTGAATGTGACCTCCCAGCCCGAGTCGAAGAGGTAACGGTCACCCTGGCGCACATAGGCGCCTCCCTCGATGGTGGCACGGGCTTCGGGCTTCTCGCGGTAGAGAGGCCAGACGAAGCTGGAGGCTCCCCAGAGCGCGGCCCCGGCTGCAGCGATAGGGAGAGAGGCGGCCGGGAAGGCTGACACCGCAGCCACGGTGGCCGAGTAGCTTCCCAGATAGAGGGCTCGGCTGATGGAAGCCTCCACCCCGAGAATCTGGTAGAAATTTTTGGAATACTCGGCGGCGCCCTTGAGGTTGGACTTGTTGACGAGCTGGTCGCGCACGGCCAGGTCCGCCTTGCCGCTCACCACTCCCGTCAGGGCACCGATGACGGCCATGGACGAGTAGAGCCCGATGAAGGCCGTACCGGGGCTCGGGCCCAGCATGGAAATGAGCTTGGGGTGAAGGCCCAGGGTGCAGCCCACCCGTACGGCCCGGGCGCCGGCAGTGGCCAGCCCGATCTTCTTGAGGCTCTCCACCGGTCGGTCGGAATTGACGGCATTGTCGACCACGCTGCCCAGCATGCTCTCTCCCAGGATGCCAACCGCCGGGCTACCGATGTTGCCGATGGAGCTGATGGTGGAGGCGATCCCGTAGGCCGTTCCCTGCTTCCAGAGCTCGGGGGTGATCACGCCCAGCAGCATGGCCGCCCCCACTTCGTCGAGCACGTCGCCCACCTTGAGAGCGCGGTACTCAGGCGACTCCTTGAAGAGCTCATAGAAGACGTTGAACTTCTCGGCAAACGACTTCTTGCGAAAGTCGTACATCTGCACCCCCAGCTCGTCGGGAAGCCCGAAGGCCTGCTTGAAGGAGGCCGGCAGCAGCATCTCGCTCACCGGAAGCGTCTCTTTGGCCTCAAAGCCATTGTCGGTGAGCCATTTGGTCATGTTGGGGTCGGCCGTGGTGGGCACGGCCAGCCGCCTGCTGACGATCATTGTGCCGAAGAAGCGGTTGTTGCCCAGCGGGGTCATCAGCTCGTTGCGGTAAACTGCGTTCGGGTCGAAGTCGGAGTTCTTGACATCGTAGACTGAGAACACCGAGCCTGGACCGGCCGGGGCGGCCGCTCGCAGCGCATCCACCACCAGACCGAGGTTGGCATCCGAGTGGTAGACCACCGACAGGCGGATGTCCTTCATTTCGGGTGAGCGGGCCAGGTCGACAAAGGCGGGGTCGAGTCCGAACTGACGGGCGGCAAAGTCGATGTTGCCGGTCGTGATCGGAAACTCATCGTAGTTCACACCCTCTCTGAAGAGAGGGTTGGATTCCAGACGTCGATTGGAGACCGGGCCTGGGGTGCCGCGCGCGGGCGCCGGCGTCGGCGCGGGTGGATTCTTGGAGGAAGCCTTGCGCGGAATGCGGGCCAGGGCGGGGGCGGAAAGCATCTGTATGTTCATGATGGGGTGGACTATAGCAGGGTCACCCCACCGGGTTGGAACCGGATCGTTAACGTTTTACTGCGGGCTGGACAGCAGACGGGGGAGCTCTCCGCGGTCGAGCCAGATTCCACCGCACTTTTCGCATTCATCGAGCATCAGGTCCTCGATGCTCTGGTGAGCCCCTTCGTGCAGCACGCCCCTGCAGCGCGGGCAGCGGTTCTCGGTCTTGCGTTTCTTCTGCAATTGCACTTCCAGGGCGTTCTTGCGAGAGCGGGTGATGCGTTGGAGCTCGTTCTTGTCCAGCCAGCACCCGTTGCAGAGGGGGCAGATGTCGATAACCGTGCTCAGCATGGTCATCGGGCTCATGTCGACCTTGTCTTTGGGGCACTTCATCAGGGCGGGCACTTCCTTGGGCCGGCAAAAGACTCCTTCCAGGAGGAATCAGGCCTGAAAGAACAGTAACTCTGGCGACGATGCTCGATCATGTCGCCATAGCGGTTCCTGATCTGGAGGCCGCCCTTCAGAAACTGACTCCTTTCTTGGCCGGACAGGCCCACTTCGAAGAGGTGCCCGACCAGGGCGTGAGGGTGGCTCTGGTGCCGCTCGGCAACTGCCATCTTGAGCTGCTCTCGCCGCTGTCGGAAGACTCTCCGGTGGGCAAGTTCCTGGCCAGGAAGGGGCCGGGCCTCCACCATGTGGCTTTCCACGTCGAGGACGTGGCGTCCGAGCTGGTGGCCTTCGCCGAGCGTGGCTACGAGCTGATCGACAAAACACCGCGTCGGGGGGCCGGGGGAAAGACCATCGGCTTCCTGCACCCGCGCTCGACCGGTGGAGTTCTGGTCGAACTGTGCAGCCACAACCCATGAGCGACCGCCAGAGCCGCATTCGCAACTTCTGCATCATCGCCCACATCGACCACGGAAAGTCGACCCTGGCCGACCGCGTGCTGGAGATGACCGGATCGATTTCCGAGCGCGACATGGCCGACCAGGTTCTCGATTCGATGGATCTCGAGCGCGAACGCGGCATCACCATCAAGATGACTCCCGTGACCCTTCAGTACAAAGCCGAGGACGGCCTGGAATACACCTTCAACCTGATCGACACCCCCGGTCACGTCGACTTCACCTATGAGGTCAGCCGGTCGCTGGCCGCCTGCGACGGAGCCCTGCTGGTGGTGGACGCCGTGCAGGGCGTGGAGGCCCAGACCATGGCCAACTACATGATGGCCAGCGCCCAGAACCTGACCATCATCCCGGTGATCAACAAAATCGACCTGTCCGCGGCCGACCCTGACCGGGTCAAGCAAGAGATCGAAGAGGTGCTGGCGCTGCCGGCTGATGACGCGGTATTGATCTCGGCCAAGCAAGGCATCGGCATCGAGGCCTTGCTGGAGGCCATCGTCAAGCAGATCCCGCCCCCCCGGGGCGAGGACGATGAACCATTACGGGCCCTCATTTTTGACTCCCAGTATGATCAGTACCGCGGAGTGGTGCCCTTCTTCCGGGTGGTGGACGGGGCCGTGGCCAAAGGGAGCATGGTGCGCATGATGGGCACCAACAAGACCTACGAGGTGGACGAGGTGGGCGTCTTCCGCCCTGCTCCCGTGGCCGTGGATACCCTCCGCGCAGGGGACGTGGGCTATCTGGTTGCCCAGATCCGGGAGATATCCGATACCCGGGTGGGAGATACCCTGACCCTGGCCAAGCACGGCTCCACCCATCCCCTGCCTGGCTATCGAGAGGTCACTCCGATGGTCTACTGCGGTCTTTATCCGATCGACTCGGTGGACTACAACAACCTGCGCGACGCGCTCGGCAAGCTCAAGCTCAACGACGCCGCCCTCATCTTCGAGCCGGAGACCTCCATCGCTCTCGGCTTTGGCTTTCGCTGCGGCTTCCTGGGACTGCTCCACATGGATGTGGTGCAAGAGCGGCTCGAGCGCGAGTTCAATCTGAACTTGATCGCCACCGCCCCCAGCGTGGTCTACACCATCCATACCAAGAAAGGCGAGGTGCTGGAGATTCAGAACCCCACCGACCTGCCCTCGGTGATGGAAATCGATGAGATCGAGGAGCCCCTGGTCAAAGCGACCATCATTACTCCGGAAGAGTATGTCGGCACCATCATGGAGCTCTGTCAGAGCAAACGGGGCACTTTTACTACTATGGAGTATCCTAGCGAAGGCCGGGCGATGCTGCACTACGAGATGCCCCTGGGAGAGATCATTACCGACTTCTTCGACCAGCTCAAGTCACGTTCGCGCGGCTACGCCTCGCTCGACTACGAGATGTGCGGGAAGCGCTCGGCCGACCTGGTCCGACTCGACATCCTGGTGCACGGCGAGAAGGTGGATGCGTTGAGCTGCATCGTGCACCGCGAGAAGGCTCCCACGGTGGGTCGAGCCCTGGTGGAGAAGCTCCAGGAGGTCATACCCCGCCAGATGTTCGAGGTGCCCGTGCAGGCTTCACTGGGGGGCAAGGTGATCGCTCGCGAGACGGTCAAGGCCATGCGCAAGAACGTGCTGGCCAAGTGCTACGGCGGGGACATCTCGCGTAAGCGCAAGCTGCTCGAGAAACAGAAGGAAGGCAAGAAGAGGCTCAAGCGCATTGGCAACGTGGACATCCCTCAAGAAGCCTTCCTGGCGGTCTTGAAAGTGGGCTGACCTGTTGTGCTATAATGGAGCTCGATAGGAGGTCTTTCATGGCTGAGCTTGCGGAGAACCCCGTTCAAGATATCATTTTGACCGAGAAGGCCCGGAACGAAGTGAAGCGTCTGGTGGCCGAGAACAATCTCGAGGGTCACTACCTGCGCATGGGGGTGCGAGGCGGTGGATGCTCGGGTCTGTCCTACACTCTGGGCTTTGACCCTCAAACCGGACAGTATGACCGGATCTTCGACTTTGACGGCGTGAAAGTCGCCATCGACATGAAGAGCTTCCTCTACCTTCGAGGGGTCGAGCTCGACTATACGCAGGATCTGCTCGGTGGAGGATTCAAGTTCCACAATCCCAACGCCAAGAGAAGTTGTGGCTGCGGGAGCTCTTTCACCACCTGACCGGCGCGTGGGCTGGAATTTTCTTGGACCCGAGTTTGAATAAGCTCGGGTTTTTTTCTCCAAATCTGGTATGTTTTTTCAGGGGATGCTCTATTTCGATCACGCTGCCACCACGCCGGTTCACCCTGAGGTGGTGAAGGCCATGTTGCCCTATTTCGAGCAGATCTACGGCAACCCGTCCGGAGTGCATCGCCTGGCTCGCCAGAGCCGGCAGGTGCTGGAGGAATCTCGCGAGCGGGTGGCGAGCTGTCTGAACGTGCGGCCCGAGCAGGTGGTGTTCACCAGCGGTGGCACCGAAGCTGCCAACCTGGCCATCTTCGGGCTCGCTTACCGGGGCCGCCACATCATCACGACTCGGGTCGAGCACCTGGCCGTGCTGCAGCCCGCTCGCGAGCTCGAGCGGCGCGGCTACGATGTGACCTACCTGGCCGTGGACAAGAACGGTCGCGTGCATCCCGACCAGGTGGCCTCCTGTCTACGCTATGATACGGCCCTGGTGTCGGTGATGCTGGCCAACAACGAGGTGGGGACCCTGCAGCCTGTCGCCGAGATCGCCCGTCGCTGCCGCGAGAAGGAGGTTCTCTTGCACACCGACGCGGTGCAGGGGGTGGGCACGCTGGATTGCGATTTCGAGAGCCTGGGCGTGCAGGCGCTCTCGCTTTCTGCCCACAAGCTCTACGGTCCCAAGGGAGTGGGGGCTCTGGTGGTGGCACCCGATCTCGAGCTGTCGCCGCGCCTCCTGGGGGGTGGACAGGAGGGGGGGCGACGCTCGGGCACCGAGAACCTGGCCGGCATCGTGGGCCTGGCCCGGGCCCTGGAGCTGGCCCTGGCCGATCGGGTCGAGCGCGCGGCCCGGCTGGAGAAGCTCTCGGAGAAGCTGTACGATTATCTTTTGGCCATTCCCGGAGTGCATCGCACCGGCCACCCCACCGAGCGCCATCCCGCTATCGTCAGTGTGGCCGTGGAGGGGGTGGCCGGAGAGGCCCTTTTGATGGAGCTGGATCAGGCCCAGGTGGCGGCCTCGACCGGCTCGGCCTGCTCCACGGCCACACTCGAGCCTTCCCACGTGTTGCGGGCGATGGGGGTGCCTCTGACCCGGGCTCACGGCAGCCTGAGATTTTCTCTGGGACGCTCCAGCACAGAGGCCGACATCATGAAGGTCGCCCGGGTCACCCGTTTGGCGGTGGAACGCCTGCGTGAGCTTGCTCCGGCCGACCTGCGAGGGACATGAGCTACTCCAGCACCGTCATGGACCATTTCCGCAACCCTCGCCGCGTGGGAGAGCTGGAGGATTGTCAGGGGCGAGCTCGCCTGGAGAATCCGGTTTGCGGGGACGTGACCGAGTTCTTCGTACGCCTGGGGCCAGGTGGCAACGTATCGCAGGTTCGTTTCCGAGTGCTCGGATGCGTGGCAGCCATCGCCGCCGCCAGCTGCCTGGGCGAGCTGGTGGAGGGGCTGTCGTTTGCGGAGGCCGAGTCGGTGGATGTGGAGCGCCTGCTCAAGGCCCTGGGAGGTTTGCCCGTCAGCAAGAAGCACGGGGCTACCCTCGCGGTGGAGGCTTTCCGCCAGGCTCTGAAGGCTGCCTGGGAGGGAACTTTCTAAGAGTTGGCGACGTTACCGTCATGGGCTCCGGCGCGCAAACGAGCTTCCTGCACTTGAATTGATTGTGCCCAACAACAGCTTCCTGTATAATGACGCTGGGGTGTTGACTGACTTAAGAGGTGAGAGCGATCCACATCATCAAACGGGAAAAGAAGGCTGAGGCGACTCAGCTTCGCCAGAAGGCTCTCGAGCCGCTCAAGCGACACTGCTACATTCTGGAAAAGGAAGTGTCGATTCTCGTCGAGTACCCCGACTACAAAGGGCCGCACCACAAGGGTGAAGAGGGTGCGATCTACTGCGAGAACATCGTCAACTGCTACCAGAATAACGTGAAGTGCCGCTACAGTGGGATCTCGCCTCTGTACGCCGATCCGTTTTATCCACGCGAGAAGCCGGCCGCGCCCGAGCCGACCGGGAACAACCCGGCTGAGCCCGACGAGTTGCCTGAGGCAGGGCCGAAGGACGAAATTGAGGTCGGGGCCTGACCCTGTTCGCCCCCGTGCTTTCTTGAAAAACACCGTCCTCACAGGCATTCGCGGAGCTTAAATTTTTTTCAACGTTCGGATTGTTGAACAATTCTCTAGCTGCTATACTTCTCCTAAGCTGTTTTGGCGGTAGCCTGTTGGAGGGCGCCTTGAATTTTGTTCTTTACCGTCTTCTCTACCGGAGAAAGGCCAGTCAGCCCGAGCGCAGGTTGCTCGGGCTTATCGACATGATCCGTTCGGCTTTGCCGCACATCGACCCGGACCGGGTCCAGCCGCTGGCTGCCTTCGAGCCGCCCCAGCAGGGCTTCGTGATCTGCTACCCTCGCCACGAGTCGGACGGTCAGCGCCTGGTGCGCGAGCTGTTGCGCAAGCGAGGGGTTCGCTTCGAGGAGCATCTGCTCGGTCCCGAGCCGGTCCTGGCCGGGGGAGCTCCCCAATCAGCCGAAGCCCGTGAGGCCCAGAAATCCAGGCTGATGGAGAGCGGTCGTTTCTTCGCCCAGATGGGTCTGGTGGAGGACGCCCTGCCCCTGCTGCAGGATGCCGTCACCCTCGATCCGGGCTGCGTGGAGTCGTCGCAGCACCTGGTGGCCGTTCTGCGCCAGCTCAACCGCAGCGCCGAGGCCGAGGGAGTGTTGCGGCGGGCCCTGCGCCACCAGCCCGACACTCCCGCTTTCCATCTGCTGATGGGCACCCATCTGCTCGATCTCGGTCGCTGCGACGAGGCCGTGGAGGCTTTCAAGCAGGGCATTCGGCTCGAGCCCCGGGCTCCGGTTCTGTACGCCCAACTGGGCACCGCCCTCTATCGCCTGGGCGAGCTTGAGCCGGCCGAGGCTGCCTTCGCAGAGGCCTTGAGTCGAGACGAGCACCTGGCCATCGCCCTGGTCGGCATGGGGGAGACCCTGCTTGAGCAGGGCCGCCTGGAAGAGGCGGCCACCTACCTGCACAAGAGCCTGGAGGAGGATGACGAGGCTCCCGAAGCTCGCCTGAAGCTGGGCTGGTGCCACTACCACCTGGGTCTTTTGGACCGGGCCGAGGTGGACTTTCTCTCGGCCGCCAACGAACCGTCCGATCCTTACTGGGCGGCGGCTCGCTTCAGCCTGGGCCGGCTCTACCTCGAGCGCGGCTCGCTCGACCTTTGTCGCGAGGTGCTCACTGAGGTCTGCCGGCGCGAGAGCGAATTCTCCGAGGCTCACCGCTTTCTGGCCGAATGCTGCACCCTGCAGGGCGACCATGCGTCCGCCCTCAAGCACTGGCGGGAGGTCGAGCGCATCGAGCCCGATCGCAGTCTCTCCCTGCAGCCGAGTCTGGCGGTCTGCCTGTCGCGCCTGGGCCGCAACGAGGAGGCTGAGGCATGCCTTTATGGCTGCCTGGACAAGATGGGGGCGCATCCTTATCTCTTCCAGCTGCTGGCCACGGTCATGATGGCTCAAGAGCAGTGGGAGCGCGCTCGGGAGGCCCTGCGGGTGGCCGAGCAGCTTGATCCCGAGTCGTGCGCCACCCAGTTCGAGATCGCCTGGGTGGAAGAGAACCTGGGCCACTTCGAAGTGGCTCGCGAGCGCTACAACCTCGTTCTGCGGCTCGATCCCGAGTGTGTTGAAGCTTACTCGGGGCTGGGCTGGCTCTATTTGCAGGAAGGCAAGCCCGAGATCGCCCTGGTGCTCTTCGAGAAGTGCCTTGAGCTGAAGGGCCCCGAGAGCGACGTGCTGGACACGCTGGGCTGGGTCTACCTGCTGCAGGGCGAGCAGCTCCGTGCCCTGGCTCTGTTCGAGCAGGCCATCGCGCTCGAGCCCACCATGGGGCTGGCTCGAGCTCATCGGGCGGCCGCCCTGGCCAGTCTCGATCGCGTCGAAGAGGCTCGCCAGGAGCTGCTGCGCGCGGTCGAGCTCGATCCCGACGACGAGGAGGTGCTCGGTTATGCCCGCGACCTGGCTCGTCAGCTCAGCCCTCTTCCTCGGCAGTTGTCGCGGGCTCTGGGCAAGGGACGTCGCTCTGCCGGATCGCGCACTCAGCATCCCAAGGTGAGTCAGGGGAACCAGGCCCGCAGCTGGAACAAGTACCGCGTCCAGTCGGACGTCGACTTCTGGGAAGACTATCCGGAAGGCAGCGACGAACTCTCGACTGGATGAAGCACTGCACAGCGTGCGGTCAGGCCATGACCGACGACCAGAGTTTCTGCCTGCACTGTGGGTTGGCGGCGCCGCGTGTGTCGGCCCCCAATCCGGGGGGCACTCCCGTGGCCCAGGCCGGGCCAGCGGGCAACGGGCTCAAAGCCAACCTCCTGGCGGCGCTTTTCGGCATGCTGGCTTTGCTCGTGATCGGCGGCATCCTCTTTCTGGTCGAGAGGAGGAAGACCGAGCCGCCGGTAAGGACTCCCACTCAAACCTCCACCGCCACTCCCGAGCCCGCGCCTGATTCTGAGGAGACGACTTCTCCTCCCGAGCCCGACCCCTCGGAGACCTCGGAGCATTTCCAGATTCCGCTGGAGGAGCTCTCGGGCGTGTGGCTGCCCGAGAGCGGTCCGAGCCTGGACGCGATCCACCTCGAGCTTTCTGGCGATGAGCTGGTAGCCTCTCTGAGCGCCGAGTCGGCCACGCTCATCTTGAGAGCTGGTCAGGGCGATGAGGAACTGGCCGGCACCCTCAGCTCTCCGGCTGAAGGGGAGGCCTCGGTCACAGCCAGCCTCTCCAAGGACATGTTCGAGCTCACCCTGACGGTGACGCCCGCCGAGGGCGAGCCCTCCAAGCGTGTCCTGCACCGCCCCTACTACACTGTCGGCTCGCCGCTCAACCAGAGCATGGCTCAGTACTTCCTGCCTGGCCTTGATCTCGTGCAGGTCTTCGAGGCCCGCTACCCCGACGGGGAGGCCGCCAGCGTGACCGCCACCACGGGCATCCTGCGCACGGGCATCTTGCGCAGCCAGGTCGAGAACGCTTCCGGAGCCGACGAGGTCTACCACTTCGTGGCCCGCCAGGACGGCCTTTACCGCGTGGCCGACTCGCGCCCCGACGAGGAAGAGTTGTGGCTGCCCAACGACCTGGCCGTGGGCACGACCTGGAAGACGGACACCTGGCAGAGCGAAGTACTGGAGATGAATGCCGTCGTCGACCTTGGATTCGACAAGTTCCAATGCCTCAAGGTGCAGCGCGCCAACCCGGCCGTGGAGGCCAGCGAGACGGCCTACTTCGCCCCCGGCCACGGGTTGGTTCTGGTGGAGGACGCGCAGGGGAAGCCCACTTTTAAGATGACCCACATCACCCATCTGGCCCCCGGCGCCGCCGAGGCCGACGTGCGCAAGAAGGCCACCAGCCTGGACCGGATCACACCGGGCAAGGACATGCTATAGTAGGAGGGCGGCTCGGCAGCGCAGAACCAGAGCGTGAGCACGGAGAGCTGGCCGAGTGGTTGAAGGCAGCGGTTTTGAAAACCGCCAACAGCGCAAGTTGTTCGGGGGTTCGAATCCCTCGCTCTCCGCCAAAAAACCCCGCAAACACGGGGTTTTTTAATGTCTGGTGGTGTGGCCCGGGGAGCGGTCTACCTGCCCGGGTAGAGCTTGAGGGCCAGTTCCTCGGCCCAGCTCTGGAAGAACGCAGCCGTGCTGCGGACCACTTGCGCCTCGACTCCAGGAACGGCAAATTGATCCCAGTCGAGGTCGCGCAGGATCCAGAGCAAGGTGTCCTGTCCGACGCCTCCGTCCTTCAACGAGCACAATTGCAGGGCTTGATTGCGATCATGGCCCTGCTGGCACAGGAAGAAGACATCCACGAAGTCGCGAGGCTCAGAGCGGCCCACCAGGGCGCACAACTTGTTGACCAGGATCTCGAGCGGCGGGTCGATGAGTACCCCGTTGCGTTCTTCCTTCAAAGAAACGATCTGGGGCGCGTGGTCGAGCACCAGGTCGATCACCGTGCTCTCGAGTCCGCGCGTTACTCGGTAGCGCCGAAAGGCTACCGAGCTACGCAAGCCGATCGCTTCCGCCCCGAGGTCGGCGCAGACCTGGTGCAGCAGTCGATCCGCCTCCTCGAAAGCCGCGCCCTTCACCGTGAAAAGATCCAGATCGTCGGTGGCCCTGGGAGCCCCCAGGAACCCTGCCAGCGCGCCTCCGCCAGTCAAAAAGTAGTCGCTCGAGTGAGCGAACCAGCTGTGCAGGAAGTCCGACTGCAGGGGCGTGAGCTTACCGCCTGACAAGCCCGTGCTTCTCCCAAACGGCCAGCAGGTACTCCCAAAATCCTCGGGCTCTGCCCAGGTGACGAGACAGGCGATCCCAGTGGGCGACCACCTGCTCTGGGGTGACGAACTGCCAGACCTCATGAACCCGGGCCTCGCGCAGCAAGCGGCCGAGATAGACTTCCTGCAGGTAAGGGCCCCGCTCGCCAGCCAGAATCTCGCGCAGGTCGCCGACGGTGTAGTCTTCGGACCATAGAAAATAAGGACGGGCCTGCGGATCCGAGAAATCGGTGCTGAGCATCGAGGTGGATTTCGCACCGGTCGGGAAGGGGCCTGCCACGACGAGGGAGCGCGTCGCCTCGGGGCCCTCGAACGTGTGCCGCTTGCGGAGCTGGCATGATTTGTGCCCCCTCCAGGGCTGGCACGTGTGCCGCTTGCGGAGCCGGCACGATTTGTGCCACCTTCAGAGCTGGCACGTGTGCCGCTTGCGGAGCTTGCACGGTTTGTGCCACCCTTCAGAGCTGAAGCTGTTCGAGAACCTATCCATCCCGAGGGCGGCCCTGGAGCATGGCCAGGACCAGCACGACCAGCACGGCCACGGTGCCCAGGACGAATGCGCCCGAGGACGGCATGGCGAGCCATCGGAGCGACTCCTTGGCGGCCCCGGTGCTGCCCAGGCCGGGGGCGAGAAAGCCGGCCCACATCCAGAAAACCGAGTAGCCCAGCCCGCCCCCGCCGAGGCCCAGGCTGATGGCGCCGCTCGCGCGCCCGGGCAGGCCGAGCAGGCAGACGAGCACGATCAGTGCGAAAGCGGTCGTGCCCATGCCACCTGCGTGCAGGTGGGCGCGCTGCATGTACTTCCAGGACTTCTCCTGGACCGCCTTGATGACAGCTTCGTCATTGTTGTAGACCGACTCTCGGACCGGGGCGGCGGAAGCTTCCAACTGGCCCTTGATGAGGTCCTCGTTGAGCCCGAAGACGATCCCCATGAGCTGACCGTAGAGGATGGTGAGCGTGGCCAGGACCAGGCCCAGGGCCGCGGGCCGCAGGCTGGACCTGAGCCCGGCCGAAAGTTTGTTCTGCTCGGGTGTCTCCATCGTTCCTCCTCCGACTTGAAGAGCATACTGCGGTGGAAGCAGAGCCACAATGATCTTCGTCAGGGGTGCCGGTCGTGGCCGCACCAGAGGCACAACCTGGGCCGCGGGCTGCGCACGATGCGCCGGCAGCTCGGGCAGCGATTTGCGTCATAGTCGCGCACGCACCACCTCCGCCAGTTCGCGGGCCCAGGCGTCGCAGCCGCGTGGCCCGGGGTGGAACAGGTCGGGGCTGAATTCCTCGGCCCGTAGCGGGCGGAGCAGTCCATGCACGCTCCAGCCAGAGCTCAGCCAGCGCGCCTCGTTCACCAGCGTGCGGCTGCGCCAGGCCATCACGTCCTTGAGCGGGCGGGGAAGGGAGGGAAAGCAGGTGAAATCGGGGATGCCCGCCAGCACCTTGGGCTGCCTGCCCCAGCGCTCGCCCAGCGCTTCCAGGTGGCGCCGGAAGGCGTTCTTGCTGGTCAGGCGCAGCACGTCGTTGACGCCAGCCGAGACCACCACCAGGTCGGGTTGAAAGTCGCTCGGCAGCTCCAACTCGAGCAGCTCGCGGGCCCGGGCGCCATTGAGGCCCACGCAGCGCCATTCCACCGGACGGCTGGTGGCCCGGGCCAGGTGCCAGGCCAGCCGACCCGACAGGCCCTCGGCCTGAGAGCCCACGCCCACCCCGGCGATGATGGAGTCGCCCAGCAATCCCAGCCGAAGCGGTCGTCCCGCCCCTGGCTCCCGCCCCTGCGCGTCGCCACAGACGGGCAGGATCGGGGTCTGGCGGCGTACGGCCTTGCCTTGAGCCAGCAGCAACGGGCCCAGGGTCACCAGGACGCCGCTCATTGCCAGACGGTCCATGAGATCTGGTTTCGCAAAGCTCCAGCCTCTTCCCGCTCCGTGCATACCCTCGTCAGAGTTGCCAGCTTCTTTGTCTGCTCATGAGCTGACACCGAGCGTGTCAACTTTCGCCAGGTCCTGATCGGCACCGCCACCTTGCCCCCAGCGCGCATGACCCCTGGTCGAGCTGACTTTCAGAGTTTTTTCCGCCCATTGTGAGTTGATGGGCCCGCAAGGAAGGTGATCTGCAATGAATCCGGGAGTCGTGTCCTCAGGACCGGGGGGCCACCTCCGGGCTCGTCCTCGCACCGCCGGTGCCAGGAACGAGCCGCCGGTCGATCAGTTCAGCACCAACGTGGTGGTGCCGTCCCTCAGTCTCGATCCTCGAGAGCTGGCCAAAGTCACCGGAGCGGCCCTCTACGAGGAGCGCCAGCTGCATGAGACCCTGGCCGACCAGGTGGTTTTCGTCAGCTCGGCTCCCGTTCACCCCAGCATCGCAGAATACTACCTGCAGTATCTGCCCGAGCGCAGCTGGTCGGATCGCCAGGTGCACTTCGTCTCGGTGGGTGATCAGAGCCCCACCCCCCTGAGCCAGAAGCTTCTTTCCAGCCACGCCACCATGGAGAAGGTGCGCCAGGCCATGGGCCCCTATCCTCGCATGACCTGCTTCGTCAGCTCGCTGGCCGAGAAGCAGGTGGCCACCGAGCTGGGGATCCCCCTCTACGCGACCGATCCTTCCTTGCTGGAGTGGGGCACCAAATCGGGCAGCCGCCAGACCTTCGCCGAGTGCCAGGTGCCCCATCCCGATGGCACGCCTCTGGTGCGCTCGGCCCAGGATCTGGCCGCTCAGATCGACCTGGTCATGGAGCGCAATCCAGCCGCTCGCAAGATGGTGGTGAAGCTGAACGAGGGCTTTTCGGGCGAGGGCAACGCCATCTTGAAGCTGCCCGAGATCGCCCCCGGCACTCCCCGCGAGGAACGCCTGGACGCCATCGAGGATGCCTTGCATCACATGCGCTACCAGGCTCCGAGCGAATCGTGGATCACCTTCTCGGGGCGCTTCGAAGACCTGGGCGTGCTGGCCGAATGCTTCGTGGAGGGCGCCACCTCCTCGCCCAGCGCGCAGGCCAAGATCCTGCCCAATGGATCGGTGGAGGTCGTCTCCACCCACGAGCAGGTGCTCGGTGGGCCCGATGGGCAGGTCTACCTGGGCAGCCGGTTCCCGGCCGCGCCCGAGTATCGCGCCGAGTTGATGGAGCACTGCCGCAAGATCGGCCAGAACCTGTCCGCCAAGGGCTGCCGCGAGCGCTTCGCGGTGGACTTCATGGCCGTGCCCGGCGGGGGAGTGCAGGCCATCGAGATCAACCTGCGCAAAGGCGGTACCACCCACCCCTGGGAAACCCTGCAACAGCTTACCAAAGGCCACACGGAAGGCTCGGGAACCTTCCTTACCGAGGCCGGCCGGGTGCGCGCTTACCGTGCCTCGGATAACGAGAAGCAGCCCCAGTTCCAGGGTTTCTTGCCGGGCGACGTGCTGGACGTGGCCGCTCGCCACGGCCTGCACTATACCGGCCGGGAGGAGGAGGGCACCACCTTCCACCTGCTGGGCGCTGTGCGTGAGTATGGCAAGTTCGGGATGACCTGCATCGCGGCCACCTGCGAACGGGCCGAGCAACTCTACGAGCGCACCCGCGACATGCTCGAGCGCGAGATGAGTCCGGGCAGCTACAGTTTGGATGCTCCCTCTCATCGCCTCAGCGAGGCTCCTGAATCCACCGGCACCAACTCGGGCGGGTTGGTGCTGAATCAGCGCGAGCACAAGCTGGATACGCCCTGGCTGCGCACCAGCGCTTTCCAGGGGCGGCGCATGGCGGCCGCGGTCAATTTGCGCGGTCAGCATGGAGTGCGGATCTTCAACCTCGAGACCGGTCAGCTCCAGGAAGAGGTGCAAGGGCATAAGACCCCGGTCCGGGCCCTGGCCCTGACCGGCCATCAGCTGGCCTCGGGCTCGGCGGACGGGGAAGTGCGCGTGCAGCTCAAGGAAGGGGCCCCGCGGAGCTTTGAGGTGGACGGTCTGGTCAACGCGCTGGCCTTCTCCCCCGACGAGAAAGAGCTCGCGGTGGGCTCCAGCGACCACGCTCTGCACCTTTTCGATCTCAAGTCCGGCCGCCAGCGCACGCTCCAGGGACACGGTCACTGGGTGCGGGCGGTCGCCTATCGGGGGCGAGAGGTCCTCTCTGGCAGCCAGGACGGAACCGTGCGCCTGTGGGACGCCCAGGGCAAGACCCGGCGCATCCTCGACTGCGGTGCCGGGGTGCTGAGCCTGTCGGTCAGCCCCGATCAGAGCCAGGTGGCCGTGGCCACGGCTGACCGCAAGCTCTCCGTGTGGAACCTCGAGACGGGGGAGCCGGTCTGGCAGCGCCAGCTGGAGTGGCAGCCCGAGGACGTTCGCTTTGCGCCCGACGCTCGCAATCTGATCTTTCGCTCTTCCAGCGGCGGCCTGCAGCTCGCGTCGGCCGCAGAGGGCAAGCCGGGTCTGGAGCTTGGGCTCGACTTTGCGGTGGGTGCGGTGGCCGCCCGCAAGACCGACATGGGCCTCGAGCTCACGGCCGCATCGGGCGCAGGCGTGTTGCGGCGCTGGTCGGTGCTACCTGGGGCCTGAGCCCGGTCGTCCCCCGACCCTGGACCAGTCGGGCGTCTGGCCCTTGCGGAAGAGATAGGCTGGCTCGTCGCGTCCTCCCAGGCGGGGTAGAGGGGAACCAGGCGCAGAAGGCATCCCCGGGATGCGAGGCGGTTCCGTAGCTGCGGCAATTCCTGCTCATGGCGGTCTCTTCGACCTTGTCCGGGGCTCGAGCCTGGCAGAATGTTCAGAGCCCGGTTACAACTCTGATCCCCCGCCCGTGGCATAACCTGACTATGCTCGCCATCCAACCGCCCTGCTCCGAGCGCCTGCCGGCGCGTTTCGACTTTGCTCCCATCGACACGTGCGAAGAGGCCATGTTCGCTCCCGGCGCCGACATGCTCGTGCGCGCCCTGGTGGGCGACGAGGCCCACGTGCGCGTCTCCTTTGAGGCTCTGGGCCACCAGATCGACTACGTTCAGGATCGCGAAGGGGTCGAGGGCACCATCGACGGCAAGCCCTTCACGATGAGTCGCACCCTGATCGCCGAGGGATTCACGGTGGGGGGCGAGACCCCGGCCGGGGAGATCCAGGTCAGTGTCCGTGAAGGCGAGACGGGCGCCCTGGTGGAGGGCCACGCCGGCCGGATGGGATTCCGCCACGAGCTCGAGCGTCGCGACCCGAGCACCGGAAAGATAGCCCTGATCAACGGAAAATTTGATTGAAAAGCTCTTCACGAGAGCGTGTCTCTCGTCTCGAACGGCAACTACCGGGTCTCGGGCAACCTGGGACCTGAGCGGATTCGGGCTGTCGTCACCCCGGCCGCCAACGGCACGCTCCTCATCGAGGGCGAGCTCTCGGACATGCCGTTTCGGCAGACCATTGAAAGGCTGTAGGGTGGGTTGAGGCCAGGGTGAGCGCGTGTCAGGCCGCCTGCTCGAGGGCCTCCGAGGGGGGATCTCGTCTGGCTCTGACCCGTCGAGGCTCGCGGGCCAGGGCCAGGGACGCCCCGCCCCACAGGAGGGCCAGCGGCCATCCGACCAGCCAGCACGTCGAGGCCACCAGGCCGGCCCCGATGGACGAGGCCAGGGCAAGACAGCAGGCCGCCTCGTGTCGAGCAAATCCGCGCGGCTTCTGCCAGCCCCAGACGGCCCCGACCAGGGCCGCAACCAGCATGCCCAGCACCACCCCTTCGGGACCGCCCAGGCTTCCCAGCACGGCCGGCAGGACGACCCGGCCCAGCACACGCGCTCGCTTTCTCATGCCTCAGGCATACCTCGGCGAGCTGAAAGAAATCTGAAGAAAATTCTTCAGCCGGTCAGGTGTCCAGCACGATGGCCATGAACGCGATCATGAAGATCAGGAGCGCGGGAATCCCAAACAGGAAGGAGCCCATCTGCAGGGCCCGTTCTTCCTCGACTTTCTGGTAGGCAGACTTCTCCATCGGCAAATCCCTCCTTCGGGGACTACAATGCACGAGGGCCCGCCCGAGTTCCCGGACCTCTAAGTGGTGTAGGGGCGAAGCTGGAGGATGACGATGCCCTCCTGGTCGATCAGCCACTCGATGTCGACCGGGTCGGAGAAGGTGTAGTTGGGCGAGAAATGCGACTGCAGCAGCCGTCCGGCGAAGGCCAGCTGTTGCAGCTGCTGCTTGCGCTCCTCGGACAGGTCCTCGTTGGCGGCCCCCAGCGAGAGCGTGCGTCCGCCCCCCTCGACGGTGTTGTAGACGAACTGCAGGGGCAGCTCGACGCCATGCACCACGCTATCCACCGAATGCGTGGAGACGTTGATGTAGACATTGCGAAAGTCAGCTTTGTTGAGGGGGTTGGAAGTCACCAGCACGCCCCCGATCTCAGCTGGCATCTCCTCCTGGATGATGACGCCCATCCAGCAATCGTCCAGCGAGATGCCAACCTCCTGGCGCAGTCGCACGCTGCGCGGCGAAAAGAGCGAGGCCCACACCTCCCGGATGCTCGCGAAGACCTTCTCGGCCGTGGTCACGTGGTTGAACGACTCGTAGATGCCGGCGGCGGAAAAGTTCTCCAGGTCCTCGGCATTGGAGGAGCTGCGCACCACGAAGCTGCCCACCCCGGCCAGGTGATTGGCGATGGCCGAATCGATCACCTCGCGCATGGCGTCGGGCAATCGCATGGCCCGAATCCGAGTGACCAGGTCGAGACAGAGCGGCTCGAGCTCGCGCGCATTGAGCTGCAGGGCCATCTTGAGCTTGCCGATGCCCTGCTGCAGGCCGGGGCTCGACTGCAAGAACTGCTGATTGAGCGAGAACGGCAAGGCGATGCCGCGGGGCACCCGGATGGTGTGGCGCAGGAACTCGGCCGCCTTGGCGGCCACCAGGGTGCTGTCTTGCACCTCGGTCTCGCTCATGCCGATGAACTTGCCCAGATAGGGGATCAGGTTGGCTCGCGGGGGGCGGCGGATTTTATAGAACCCCAGCACCCGCTCGGAGCCGTTCTCGAGCAGGTGGCTCAGCTCGCCCAGGTGGGCGGCCTTGGTGCCGTAGCGGAACCGGTCGGTCAGCCGCAGCTTGTCCAGCTCCACGATGGGCACATGGTCGGTCTCGGGCTCTTCCAGCACGATGCGCTGGGTGGCCCAGGCCGGCCGCACCTGCTCACTGGCGGGCGGCTCGTCGATGGGCTCGAGCACCACCTCTTGAGCGGTGATCTCCACCTTCATTTCGACCCACTGGCCGTCCAATCCGCGCTCGGCGATCTTGTCCAGAATTCCGATCTGGACGCAGTTGGGGATGCCCCAGCCCGAGGCCAGCACATTGGTGTGGGACAGGGGAGTGGTGTGCTCGGCATTGAGGATGCCCGAGAGGCGCGGTATGTCGTCGGGCACCCGGCGCATGGCGATGATATCGAACCACTCCAGGGTAGGCCGCTCGCGCGCATACTCTTTCTCGCTCTGAAACACCCGCAGCCGCCCGCTTGCTTTGCCCGCGTTGAGGGCCAGGAAGTCGGACGAGGCAAACAGCTCGTGATGGAAGATGCGCGGCATCTCGGAGGGGTGGATGCGGCCCATGATGGCTTCCTGGTTGTGGTTGGCTGGCTTGAAGAGGAGCGGCAGCTCGCGGTCGAGATAGGCTCGCACCCACTTGCGGAAGTAGCGCACCATGGGCTCGTCCATGGTATCGATCTCCACCGTCTCCAGAGTAAAAAAGCGCTCTTCTTTCTTATGCAGGGCCACGATACCCAGTAGATACTGGCGGTCGGGCGAGAGGTAGACGCTCTGGTTGAACTCGTCGATGCGCTTGTCGAGCTCGGTGCGGGGGATGCCCATGATGGCTTCGGCAATGTAGTCGGAATGAAACTGGTAGGCGTTGTAGTTAATGAAGTGCACCACCGGATGGGCCTGGTTGGCCCGATCCACCACCACCTTGACGAAGGGATAGCCGGCCAGGTTGCCGGCCATCTGGGCGAAGGCATGCAGCGTCAGCCGCTCGCCCACGATGCCCTTGACCGGCTGATCCTGCTCGCCCTCGAGATCGAGACCCTCTTCTTCTACCACCCTTGGATCCTTCATCCGGTCGGGCCGGGGTCCCTTCTTGGGCTTTCTTGGGCCGGACGGAGGCACCAAACGAGTTCTACGAGCTCCATAGCCCGTCAAATCAATGTGAGTCCCGTCGCGCGTGCAGCAGCTTCTGAGCCTCCATCACGACCAGCAAGAGCAAGGAGGCAGCCACCGCCCCGCCGGCGACCGAGAGAGCGAGCGGCTGCGTGTGCAGAAAGCGGTGTCCCAGGGGCATGACCATCGCGCTGAGATGAAGGCCCAGGGCGATCAGCGACCCCCCCATTAAGACGGGGTTTCTCCAGGGCGGAATGGCGAAGGCCGAGCGGGTCTCCGAGCGACAGTTGCCGATGTGAACGATTTCCAATATCACGAAGAGATACAACAGCAGGTTGCGGGCCGCCTCCACCTCCCAGTCATGGGAGAGGGCCCAGGTGAACGCGCCCAGGCCCAGGCCTGCCATGACCAGAGCCATGCGAACCTGCAGCGGGGAGAGCCCCGGGGCAAGCTCGGTGACATCGCGCGCCAGCCTGCCAACGGCAGTCCCCAGCCCGATGCTCTCGACCACTCCTCGAGCGCGCCCGCGCACCACCATGCTGGCGGCGATCAGAGCCGTCCAGGGCCACCAGCGCGCGGGAATACCCCGGCCAGGCTCGAGCTGCGGACAGGTCCAGCTCGTCCTCCTCCTGGCGCGTAACCAGCACCGGGCAGGGAGCGCAGGTGAGCACGTGCTCGGTGACGCTGCCGAGAAGGAGCCGCTCGAGCCCGCCTCGGCCGTGGGTTCCCATGGCGATCAGATCGGGATTCTCCTCGCGCGCACACTGAATCAGCGCCGGGCCTGGCTCTCCCGTCAGCATCCGGGTACGCACCGAATAGCCTTCCTTCTCGAGCAGCGACTCAGCGCTCTCGAGGCAGACCCTCCCCTTGCGCTTCAGCTCGTCGTTGTACGGCGCAACCATGGTGGCTCCCTGATAAGCTTCTTGCACGACGTGGACCAGCAAGAGCTCGGCCGAGCGGTGAGCAGCCAGCCCCGCGGCATGCTGCAGGGCGGCCGGGGCGAGCGGTGAGCCATCCAGAGGGATGAGAAACTTCAACTCCTTAGAGGAACGCGAAGGTCAATCTGCCTTTGCGCGCAGGGCTGGCGTTCCTGCCCTGACCCCGGGACGAGGTGGGGCAGGTCAGTTGGGGGCTTGCTCAAGCTTTTCGCAAGAAGCATGGTCGGCCGGGACTGACTTACCGATCTCAGGCGAGCAGGTCGGTGGCCCATTCGTCCCGCATCGTCGCGATCACCCCGAGGAGCGATCCGGTCCTGGCCAGGGCTTCTCGCTGGCGCTGGTAGCTTGCTCCCTGGCTCAGGATGCGCTCGATCCCGGCGAGGTGGGCCGAGCACCCGAGCCGGGCGGCCCCCGGCCCGAGGTGCTCGAGCAGGTCGCGCCAGATGCGCCGCACCGGACGGGTGGTGCCGGACTCGTCCACCACCAGCTCGGCCTCCAGACCGTGGCGGGCCGCTCTCCACTTGTTCTCGCGCAGACGCCAGGTGGAGGCGATGCGGCCGCTTCCCTCGCGCGTGGTCTTCAGCCAGGCTACCAGGCACTGGACCGCGGCCACCAGGGCCAGGCAGTCGCTCAGGCGGTTCTGCCCGTCGCAGATGCGAATCTCGACGGTTCCGTAGAGAGGGCTGGGGCGGATGTCCCACCAGAGGTCGCTCAGGCTGAGGATGGAGTCGGAGCGACGCAATGTATCGCAGAGCCGCTCGAACTCCACCCAGGATCGGAAGGTCGGAGGAGTGCCGCAGGCCGGGTGGGACTCGTAGGCGGTGACGCGTGAGGAGGCAAGTCCCGTCTCCTTGCCCTCGAGGTAGGGCGAGCTGGCCGAGAGGGCCAGCAGAGGGGCGAGGTAGGGGGAGAGGTCATTGATCAGCTCGATGGCTTCCTGGCCGCTCTCCACGCCGACATGGACGTGCAGCCCGTAAACGCTGGCGCGCCGGGTGATCCACTGGGTCCGTTCCAGGAGCTCTCGATAACGGGGCTTGGGATAAAGGGTGTGCTCGTCGAGGGCGGCCAGGGGGTGGGTTCCGGCGCCGATCACTATGATCGACTCCGCGCGGGCGGTTTCCTCGAGGCGAGCAAGCGCTCTGCGCAGGTCGGCCTCCACCTCCTGAAGCGACCCGCACACTCCGGTGCAGACCTCCAGCATCGAGAGAAAGAGCTCAGGCTGAAAGCCGCTCTCTGGAGCGAGCCGGCGCAGGAGCCGGTCGGAGGCCTGGGCCGGCTGCAGCGTCTCGCGCTCGAGAAGCTGTACCTCCACCTCCACTCCCAGAGTGCCGCTGCGAGACTTTCCAAACACGATGGGCGGATGGTCCAGGGACGCGGTCGGACCTCCGTGCATGGCGCACCTCCCCGGAAAAGTTGGCAGTCCGGCGACAGGGGAACGACCGGAGCCGCCGCAATCTCAGGCAGCGAAGTGAGACTGAAACCGCCTGAAGGAGAAGGGCGGCCTCAGCTCACTGCGCGTCCTGAAGGTCACCACACGGATGACTGAAAGCAGGGATCCGCCAGATGTGCCGTCAGGCACGCCCACGTTTCCCTTCCGAACGCCTGCGAGGTTAGCTGACGGGCTCGGGTCGGAAGAGTGTTAACCCGGCACGCATCCCGCGCGCTTCGCCCCCGGGACTTGATTTGGGTCCCCCGCTCTCTCGGATGAGAGACTCGGCGTATGCCTGAGAACTTCAATCAGCAGAGCCTCTATCCTCCCTGGCCAGGGAAGCGGGCCCTTGCCTGAGTCAAGAATTCTTCAAGAAATTCTCCAGCCGTGCTCAAGCTCGTCAGAGTAGACTGAGGGTGCTTGAGATAGTGCGGCTGCTTCCCCGAGGACCGCACGGATGGACTCTCCTGGCGCGGGGACGATCAGCACCCCGCGCCAGGGAAGGCCTCCTTCTTCTAACGGATTGAGCGCCGGCGGATCTGCACCCCCCCGATGCGAATCCCATCCCCCTGCTCTCGAATCGCTGCCCCCGGGCTGTGCAGCAGATAGTCCAGCTCCTCGCTCAAGGGTGTGGGCAGGGTAAAGCGAGCCACCCGTCGGGTCTTGCCGGTCAGAAGGCAGTCCTGACCCTGGTTCACAAGAGTGAAGCCGATGAACTCCTCCCCCTCGAACAACTCCTGCGCGCCCAGACGAAGGGTGCAGGCCCCTCCCGAGTCGAGCACCAGAAAATCCTCGGGGCTGGTCAGCATCAGGATCTGACCATCGGGAGCGACTGAAAGCTGAGGCTCGAAGTGGAGGCCGCGCTTCAGGGGCAGGTTCGCTCCTACCGCTCCCAGCAATTCGCCCCCCGGGCCGACCCGTATCAGTTGCCCATCCTCGTCCCCGCGGACCAGCACCAGCAGGTTTCCCTGTTGGTCGCTCACCGGTTGGCTGCACAGGGCTCCGGGAAGTCGGCAGGTCCAGAGAGTCTCGCCGTCCTGGCAACGCACAGCCTTCAGCGATCTGGCATTGCCAGCCACCACCAGCGAGCTGCCGTCCGGGGACGGCTGCGGGGCAAAGGCGCAGAGCCCACCGTAGCCCTGCACTTGCCACTGGAGATCCCCGTCCGGGGAATAGCGGAAGAACTGGTGATCGTCGGAGAGGACGTAGAGGCTGCCGTCTGGCCCGGTTGTCAGTTGACTGGGATTGGAGAGGTCACCCTGCTCGGGCCAGGGGAGCTCGAACTGGCTCCTCACCGTGCCGTCCGGGCGGCGAACCTCGACTCCAGCAGGAATCCCGAATGCCACCCCTCCGTCCGGAGTAGGAGACAGAGGGGTGGTTACCAGCGAGGGGACGGGAAAGCTTTCCATCCCGGCCCGGGTCAGCCGTACCAGGGCCCCTTCTGTGACCAGGAAGCAGGAGCCATCGGCCTGCCACGCAGAGCGGCGGCCGCCCAGAAAGCGCCCCCCCGGATACTCTTGCAGGGGCTCCTGCTCGAGCTTGTCGGGGTCCACCCGGTGGAGCCCGCTGACCCCCAGGATCTCGACCGCCCCATCTGCAGCCGAAAAAGGAGAAGACTGGAAAAGGTCACTCTCCGCGTGGCGATGGACCCGAGGCGCCTCGGCAGAGAAGAGGGCCGAGGCGGGCCGAAAGGAGTCCTGGGGGGCGCCGGTGGCAGCCCGAGGAGCCAGCCAGGGCCGGGATGGGCCGAACCGAGTCGTGTCTGTTTGGATCTGCATGCTTCGACTCTAGCTCCAGCTCCTCAAAAGACTCTGATGGACGGCTCGTCTCGAGAGGATATCCCAGGGGATACCCAGACGCACGCCAAGGGGGATGCTCCTTTGCTTCCAGGGGATAATCTCTTGCTCGCCTTCCAAGGCCTTTGTCGATCCGTCACGAATTTCCCCGCATGGACGAGCTCGATCCGGTCTCCTTGGAGCGGCGCAAGGAACCGCGTTACCGATTGAACAAGATGCTGGGCCTTCAGGTTACTCGCGAGGATTTCCGTGCCGATCTTCGGGTCCTGGTGCTGGACATCAGCGGGACCGGTCTGCGTGTATCCTCTCCCCAGCAACTGCCCGAGGAGAATGACCTGGCCTTTGTCTTGAGCCTTCCGGACAAGCGACCCTCGGTGCAGGGGCAGCTCAAGGTGCGCTGGCAACGCTTTTTGCCGGTCAGCGAGAACCACGAGGTGGGTCTGGAGTTTCTCGAGCTGGCCGAGGAGAACTGGAGAGCGCTGCGGGATTTCGTTGGCAGTTTGCTCAGCCAGCCTGAGAAGCAGCAGGAGAACCTCTGCAATCCCTGGCGTTTCGGCAAGTTCCCGTATTGACAGCGCCGCCAATGTTTGGGCGGCGAGCCCGGGTCCAAATGCTGTCTGCGGATGAGGCCCGAGTGGTCCGGCCGCAAACCCTGTCGAGGAGAAGGAACTGGCTCTGGTGGTGGACGATCGCAACGAAATCATCCCAGAGCAGGCCCTGGAGGCAGGCCCCGGGCGGGTTTCCGCGAACCTCCCGCGGACTGTAGAGATCGGACGGTTTTGCCCCTATGCCTGTCAAGAAAATCAAGCAATCCAGTGCCCCCCATGTGGCGGGGGCTTCCACCGTAGAGGCCGAGCTGCTGGCCATCGACGACACCCACCGGGTGCTCCCCTTCACGATGCCTCGAACCAACGGCTTCAAGGCTGGTGTCCTGACCTCCCGGCCCTGTCGCATGCCCATCATTTTCGAGCGCGACCAGCTGAGCCTCTTCACGGCTGGCAAGGCCACCTACACGGGCATCGGGGGGGAGATCATCAACGTCGAGCCGGGGATGCTGGTTCACTTCCGGCGTGACTGGACCGGTGAGCTGGTGGTCCACCAGCCGATTCGCCAGGTTTACGGGGCCTGCTCGGGCGGCTCGGGGATAGGGGTCACTCCGGTGCTGGCTGACGTGGCCCGAGTGCCTGCCGCGGAAGACTGGGGCCCGGTTCCCAGTCCGCTGGAGGGTGAGCCCCGTACCAGCGGCATCGTGCTCTCCAAAGACGGGCAGGTCGAGAGCGGAGTCTGGGTCTGTACGCCCGGCAAGTGGGCTCTGGAGGTCGGCCGCGACGAGTATTGCCATTTTCTGGCCGGACGCTGCACCTACACCCACGAGTCGGGTGAGGTCATCGAAGTGGTTCCGGACACGGCCGTGTTCTTCCCCAAGGGCTGGAAGGGCACGTGTCAGGTGCACGAAACGGTGCGCAAGGTGTATCTCTTGCGCTGAGCTGGGGAAAAGCTCACTGAGCTCCAGGCACCTCCCGAGCTATGCTGACTGCAACGGAGGTGCTACCAAAATGAAACTTCACCTGCGCGTAGGCGGCCAGAGCCGCACCCGCGACGCCGAAGACCTGGGCCTGTCGGCCCGAAGCTCCGACCAGGAGATCCGCCAGCAGCTCGCTCGCTACTACGAGCTGAGCAAAGAGCAGCTCAGAGCCCTGGTGGTCGATCGTCATCCCGACGGAGTGGTCGTGCGCCCTCCGGCCGTGTTCGGGTAGGCCCGCCATGCTCGAGCTTTCGGCAAGAACCGCACTGATCGATGCTTTCATGGTGGCCAGCCACGGCGATCTCAAGTCGCTGGGCGCCATCCACGACCGGGCCATGACCGAGGACCCGCTCCTCTACGGGCCCCTGGCTCGCTGGTACCAGGACCACGGCGCCATTCGCGATCACAACGAGCTGTTCGTGGCCCACTCACTGGTGAGCCCCTATCCCGAGCTTCGCGAGAACGGGCTGGTGCTGCTGCAGCGCCTGCGCCCCTACCAGGTGGCCCGGGTGGTGCGCTATCTCAAGGAGAGCGTCAAGAACCTCACCCGCATCGCCCGCACGGCGGTGAAGATCTACCTGCAGCGCCGCGAGGAAGTGCCCGAGTGGTTCGACGAGTGCGTCATCCGCGACCAGAAATCGATGAAGTATCTCTACGCCACCCTGCGCATCAAGCCCGGCCCCCGGGCCGAGCAGACTCTGTTTCAGCAAAAGCCGCCCCAGGACAGCCGGGTGGCGGTGGCCAGAAGCCTGTATCGCTGGCGCCACGAGCCGGCCTACCAGGCCATGTTGATCCGCGAGCACCACATCCAGTTCACCACCGCCCGGGGAGCCATCAACAACTACACTCCCAGCGTGCTGGAGGCGCTGGTGGAGGTGATGACGCCTCCCCAGCTGATCACCAACCTGAGCTTCATCGAGAAGCGCGGCGGGCTGGCCCACGAGCGCATCCGCAGGACGGTGCTGGGCAAGCTCGAGCACGCCGTGACCGAGTCGCGGGTGGCCGAGTTCAAAGCCCTGGTGGCCCTGCAGAAGGTGTCGCCCGACCCGGACATGGCCGACAAGATGATGGAGATGATCGGCCAGCGCCTGCGTGGCCGGGGACGCATCAAGGCCCACACGGCCCTGCTGGTGGACAAGTCGGGCAGCATGCAAGAGTGCATCGAGATCGGGCGTTTGTTGGCGGCGCTTTGCTCCACCATCTGTGACGCCGAGCTCGATGTGGAGGCGTTCGACTCGCACTCGTTCACGGTCAAGCCCAATGGCACCGGGTTCAAAGCCTGGGCCGAGGCCTTCCGGCGCATCCGGGCCGCGGGCGCCACCTCCATCGGCGTCTCGCTGGCCAAGCTGAAGGATCGTCCCATCGAGCAGGTGGTGCTGGTCTCCGACGGCGAGGAGAACACCAATCCCCTGTTCCTTCAGGAGCTGAAGGCAATGGAGAAGCGCCATGGCCGTCCGGTGAAGGTGATCTGGATCCGCGTGGGCGGGGCCGGCAAGGCCTTCTGGGACGAGCTGGTGCGCTCCGGCGTGAACCTCACCGTGATCAACTTCACGGGCGATTACTACAACCTGCCCAGCGTGGTGCCCATGCTGTGCGCCGGCGAGCATCGCGAGCTGGTGGAGGAGGTGCTTGCCTGTCCTCTCTATCAGCGCTCGGACATCGACAGCCTGCCGCCCCAGTTCGACCCCGAGACCTATGAGATCTTGTGAGCTGGTGGCACCCCGCTTCGACGGGGGCAAGATTCCCGTCTGGCAGGACGGCTTGCTCTGGGAGGTGCCGGTGCTCTCCGGCCCCTCTCAGGGCTGGGGCCTCTGGCGACTGGCGGACGAGCAGGCCAGCTTCCTGCGGCCGGCGGCCGCCTGGGAGCGCGAGCGGGCGTTTCCAGGGCGGCCCCGCCAGGTGGTCCACCTGCTGGAAGAGCTCAAGAGCGGCCTCTGGAAGGCGGTCGGCGCGGGGCGCAAGGAGCTGCCGGTGACACTGGTCGACCAGGGAGCCGTCTTCGATGCCCTGCGGGTGGTGGACGGGGGCCTGCGCTGGTGGAGCCTGGGACTGGCCAGCGGCCGGACAGGCAAGGCTCGACGCTGGCGCGAGGCGCTCGAGCAGGGTCAGCCGGTCCCCAACCTCAAACCCGGGCTGGTCAGGGCCCGCTCGCAAAACGACCCCGGCCTGGTGCTGACCCGGGCCGTGGAGATGGCCGGGGGACGGCTCTTGAGCTGGGTGAGCGTGGCCAACGGCTACCAGGTCACCTGGGAGCGACAGGGCCGGCGGATCACCTCCATGGTGGATCGCCAGTTGAACCTGCAGCACGCCGGACTTTGCCTGGCCGGCACCGACCGCCTGCACGACCTGACCTCGCTGGTCTCGCTCATCAGCGAGCAGGGGATGTCGGCCGAAGAATACCACTACTACTACGGTGGAGGATGGAGCTGATGATCACCGTCTGCGGCGCCGGAACCGTGGGCGCCAACTTGCTCGAGAACCTGGCTCGAATGGGCCTTGGGCCGCTGCGCGTGGTGGACCATGACAAGGTGGAGGCCCGCAACTTGCGAAACCAGCCCTACACCTCGCTGCAAATCGGCCAGAGCAAACCGGCGGCGCTCTCCGAGCTGCTCTACTACGCCTCCGGAGTGCAGCTCGAGACGGTCGAGAAGACCCTGCGCGAGGACAACGCGGGCAGCCTCCTGAGGGGCACCCTGGTGGTGGACGGTTTCGACAACGCGTCCTCGCGACGGGCCGTGCAACTGGCCTGCCGCAAGCTGGGCCTGCCCTGCCTGCACGTGGGGTTGAGCCGGGACGACTATGGCGAGGTCGTCTGGGATGAGCACTACCAGGTGCCTCCCGATCAGGACGGCCTGCCAGCCTGCCGGGAAGTGGATCGCAACCTGGCCATGCTGGTCGTCTCGGTGGCCACGGAGGCGGTCAAAGCCTTCTTGAAGGGGGGAGAGAGGCGCAGTTACGCGGTGACTCTGGGCGATCTGTGCGTTTCCCCGCTGTCCATCGGTACCTGCCGTCACTGAAGGCTCAGCTCAGCGGGGCTATCCTGAGGGTATCCCAACACCCGAAGGAGGAAACCCGAATGAAGAACCCCGCGATGCCCTGCTTGATCCACGAAGGCCCCCCCAAACTCTCCATCTGGCCCATGGTGACGATGGACGTGAAGGGCGAGCAGCTGACCGTGGACGCCCTGGCCCGCATCGGCGCCCAGGACCCCCAGTGGCTCATTCTCGAGATCGGAGAGAAGGGTGCGGTCACACCGGCCAGCCGCCTGCGCGAGCTGGCCCTGGATATGCCCTGCGTGCGATTGACCGATCAGGATATTCTCCATCCCGATTTCATGGAGAACTTGCTGCGGCGTATCCAGGCCGTGTTGCCCCGCCAGGCCGCCTGACCAAGGCGGGGACGTGAGCCTTTTGTTAACCTGCTTGAAACCGTCCGGCCAGAAGGCGGTGTTAAAGTCCTCCCAGCTCAAACCTCGGAGGACTCCATGGTCGTCTCTCAGCTCGCGTCCCCGCTTCGCCTGCCCAACTTCAGCTCGGTGGCTTCGTCCCGCAGCGCGCCCTCAGGCCCCGGGGACGGCTACACGGCCGCCTCCGAAGATCCGGCCTCCCGCCCCACGAGCATCGAAAAGACCGCCCTGCTGCGATTGTTCCAGGACCCGGGCTCGCTCTCGCCTCAGCCGGGAGGCAGCCGCCAGATGGCCGACTACGACGGACGGGTCAAGCATCTGGCCCTGATGCTCTCGAGCTACGCCCGCTCGGGCCGGATGCGAGAGCAGGTGCTGGACGCCTACAAGACCCTCTTCAACCGCATGGAGCCGGACACCAAGTTCTCCATCATCGTGGACTCGAACCGTGACAAGGCGGACGTGCAGCGTGCCATCGCCGAGAGCGGCTGCCCTAACCCCGAGCGCATCCAACTGGTCCAGCCGGGGGTCGGGGACCTGACCGTGTGGGCCCGTGACATGATGGTGGGCCTGGAGTTCCCGGGGAGCCCGGATCGCACCGCTCTGCTCGCTCAAAAGCCCCTGCATGACTGGCACGGAAATGACCGCGAGGTGCCCATCTTCCTTTCCCATGCCGCGCCGGGGGTGCACCTGAACATGGCCAAGCGCCTGGTCACCGATGGGGGCGATACCACCTCCAACCGCAGCGACAGCTTCGTGGGCCACTATTCCATCGCGGCGACTGCTGAGCGCCTGCAGCAGGCATTCAGCGACGAGAGCGTGCGAATGGCCGGTATCCGCTACTTCGAAACCACCACCGGCAAGACGGTCGTGCCCGGCGCGCTTCCCTACAAGCTGCAGCCTGTGGAAACGGGTGACCTGCACCGTATGCCGGTGCAGATCGTGGAGAATCCCACCTATCGAAAGCCCGACCTGAAGGAAGGCCAGGCCACCGAAGGCGAGATGTACGAGTATTTGGCCGCCCGCATGTTCGAGCGCGAGCTTGGCAAGCCGGTCACGGTGCTGGGAGCGGACGACCCCAGCACTCCCGACCACCGCGAGGAACCGGCCTGCGACCACATGGACATGGGCTTCACTCCCATCTCCGACAACGAGGTGTTGCTCGGCGATCCGGGCCTGGCTCGCCAGTTGCTCGACTCGATGACTCCGGCCGAACGCAAGCAGGCTGAGGAGAAGCTGTCCGAGGTGGCCGGGAGGCCGGTTTCCCTGGAGGACTACTTCGGGCCCGGGCTGCGCAACCGCGACAACCAGGAGGACTTCGAGGCCTACAAGCGCATCGCTGAGGAGAAAGGCCTGTCGGTCACCCGCATGCCTCACCTCGAGCCCGGCGGCGGGTTGCCCTACATCTCTTACAACAACTGCCTGATGGAGCGCTTCGAGAAGGATGGCCAGGAAGTCCGGCGCGTGTTCCTCCCTGTCTACGGGGTGGAGAAGCTGGACAACTATGCCATCACGACCTGGCAATCCAAAGGTTTCGAGGTGATCCCCATGGAGCTGGGAGCCTTGAGCGCATACTGGGGCGCGCTGCGCTGCATCTCGAACTGGATGGAGCGCTCGCCCACCGCTTAGTCTGGCATGAACGACACCGTTGTCAAACCTGGGCCGGCGCACCGCCGGCCCATTCCGCTTTACCTGCGGGTCCTGATCGGAGTGATCAGCGGAGCCGCGCTGGGCGCCGCCGCGGGCACGGAGCCTCTCTCGCTGGGACCGCTCCAACTGGGCAAGCTGGAAGACCTGGAGAAGCTGGGAACGCTGGTCATCCGCCTGCTGAAGGCTCTGGCCACGCCGCTCATCCTGTTCGCCATCCTGGACGCCTTCGCGCGCACCCGTATCAGCGGCAAGCAGGGCCTGCGGATGATCGGCATCTGCCTGGTCAACGTCAGCATGGCGATGATCCTGGGTTTGACATTGATGAACACGCTCCAGCCCGGCCTGGCCTGGCGCGGGCACCTGAGCGAGCTGACCGAGGGCGTGGCCCGCCAGACCACGCTCAAGAGCTTGCCCCAACACGAGAACGTGACCCTGAGCCCGCTCGAGAACCTGTCCGGCTACGTGCCCCAGAGCCTGGTGTCTCCCTTCCTGGACAACAATGTGATCACGATCGTGCTGTGCGCCATCCTGGCCGGGGCCGCCCTGCGCAGTCTGAAGGAACGCCAGCCGGGGGGCGGGGTGCACGTGCTCGAGCAGATGATCGCGGCCGTGCTGCAGATCCTCATCCAGATGCTGGAGTGGGTGATCCAGGCTGTTCCCATCGCCGTTTTCGGCGTGGTGGCGGCGGTAGTGGCCCGCTCGGGGCTGGGGGTCTTTCAGAAGCTTTGGGTCTTCCTGGCCGTCATGCTGCTCGGCCTGGCCATCCATTCGCTGATTTACTACCCGCTGATGGCCTGGATGGTGGGCAAGAAGAGCCCCCGCGAGTATGTGGGGAAAGGGGCCGACGCCATCGTCACCGGTCTTTCGACCAACTCCAGCCTGGCCACCGTGCCGGTGACCCTGAGGGTGCTGACCGAGCGCATGGGGGTGTCGCAGCAGTCGGCCCGGCTGGCTGCCTGCGTGGGAACCAACCTCAACAACGACGGCATCACGCTTTATGAGGCCATGGCTGCGCTCTTCCTGGCCCAGGCGGTGGGCTACGACCTGGGCCTGGGTCAGCAGTTCGGGGTGGTGCTGGCGGCTCTGATGGCCGGGATCGGCATCGCCGGTATCCCCGAGGCAGGGCTAATCGTGCTCCCCCTGGTACTGGGGGCGGCCGGACTGCCCGAGTCGGTGGTGCTGACGGCCCTGCCTCTGATCATGACGGTGGACTGGATCATCGCCCGTTGCCGTTCCGGGGTCAACGTGATGAGCGACATGCTTGTGGCCATCCTGCTCGACGCTCTGCGGCCGGCGGGAGAGCGAGTTGAAAGTCTTGAGGACATGGCCGGCGAAGGAGACCTCGCCCCCGAAGTGGCGGCCATCCTGGACCAGGCCACGTGATGACGGCCAGGGGCGCGACCGGCGGCCGTCTCCCATGGGCTCGCATGGTCTTGCCCATGAGCACAATTTGACGAACCCGCCGGAACTGCGTTCCAGCTCAAGACCAGGGCCTTACAATTAATTCAAGCCTGGCTCGACCAGCATGGGCCCGAACTGCAGCCCGCAATGGCCAGGCTGGTCGAACAGCGCCACAGGCTGCATCACCATGGGGATCTTGAGGGCCCGGGCAACCTGGCGGGCCATGCCCAGGGCTGCCTCGGAGCTGGAAAAGGGGTAGAGAGGCAGAAGTCGGCCATCTTCCAGGTCGAGCTGCACCGAGAAGATCGAGCCTCGGGCGCTCTCGCCCTCGTGGATGCTGCGCACGGCCACCCGCAGGATGGCCGGGATGCTCAGGTGGATCTGCTGGTCGCCGAAGGTGAACACGGCATCTTGCGACCCGATCGACCAGGCCAACCAGCGCGATTGGCGCGGGTTCATCCAGCGATTGATGCGCTCGCTCATCGAGTTGCACAGGTCGAGCACCAGGGCCCCGGCGGCGCCTCCGGCGCTGATGGCCCGCACGGCCATATCGGGGCGGCGCGAGATCAGGGCGCCGGCCAGCATGGCGCCGGTGGCCACGGCCGCACCCAGGGCAAATTTCTTGTTCTGCTTTCTCTCGCCAGGAAGCTGCCAGACCTCAAAGTTGAGCAAGATCCGGTCGTCGCCCGGGGTAAAGCTGTGCAGCGAGAACTGAGGGGCGTCCACGGCGCCGGTGTTGTCGCGCACCGTTTGCAGAGGGTGATCGACGGGTTGGAAATAAGCGATCAGCTCACTGGCAGACCACAAAGGCTCTCTCTCCCGGGAAGGTTTTTCTCATCATACCATACGCTCCGAGGGATTTGACTCCCTGCGGTGGGATGTGCTAAAGTGGCGCTCATTCACAGTGCAGTTCAGGAGGTCGCGTCATGTCCAAGGGATCCGCCAAGAAGCCCAAGCCCGCCAAGAGCCGCGGGTCGGGAACTCCGCTCGAGGGCCGCGCCTGGGTGCGTATCGGCGGGGCTCGCTGGCTGCGCGAAGACGCGGAGAAAGCTGGCAAGTTCATTCCCAAGGAGTATCGCGAAGGCTACGTCAAGCCGCTGAGCAAGAAGGCCGCCGAAGAATTGGCCGCCTCCGCCGCGGCCGAAGCGGCTGCCACTGCTGCCGCTGAGGAAGCGGCTCTGGCGGCTGGCGTTCCGGCCGAGTCGGCCGAGGCTCTGGAAGCTGCGCCTGACGCTGAGGACTTCGGCGAGGAGAACGAAGAGGCCTGAGCTACCCGCTCCCGGTCGAGAGCCCGCCCTACCGGCGGGCTTCTTTGTTGCAGGGGAAGGCGGGTCCGCTTCCAGAATTCTGATGGCGGGGGAGTCTGGAGTGAGCAGTTTGTCCGAGTTCCGTCGTTTTCAGGGGACCGACAGCTACCTGACCGGCGAGGCCCTGGAGGCGGCCGTGAATTGTGCCCTGGCCCTGGAGCGTCCGCTGTTGGTGCGGGGCGAGCCGGGCACGGGCAAGACCCTGCTGGCTCGAGCCATCGCTGAGGGGCTGGGCTTGAAGATGCTGTCCTGGCACGTAAAGAGCACCACTCGGGCCCAGGACGGTCTCTACGTCTACGACACGGTGCAACGCCTCTACGATTCGCGATTTGGTGAGGGCAACGTCAAGGACATTCGCAGCTATATCAAGCTGGGCCCCCTGGGCCAGGCTTTCAGCTCAAGCGAGTCGGTGGTGCTGCTGATCGACGAGGTGGACAAAGCCGATCTCGAGTTTCCCAACGACCTGTTGCACGAGCTTGATCAGATGCGCTTTGTGATCGCCGAGACGGGAGACGAGGTGACCGCCGCCCGACGACCAGTGGTGGTGATCACCTCCAACAACGAGAAAGAGCTGCCCGACGCATTCTTACGTCGCTGCGTTTTTCACTTCATCGACTTCCCCGAGCCAGAGTTCATGCGCCGCATCGTCGAAGTGCACCATCCCGGGCTCGAGCACAGTCTGGCCAACCAGGCCATCGAGGCTTTCTTCACTCTGCGTGGGATGCAGCGACTGAGAAAGCGACCCTCGACCAGCGAGCTGATCGACTGGATCGCCGCCCTCAAGGCCGCCGGGGTCACCCATGTGGCTCTGGAGGCGGGCATGCCTTTTGTGGGCACGCTGCTCAAGAAGGAGCAAGACCTCGAAGCTCTGGCCGAGCAACTCGCGCGCCGGCCCGGGTGGAGGAACTGATTGTTCGTTCCCTTTCTCTACCAGCTGCGCCAGCGCGGAGTGCCGGTGGGAACCCAGGAGGCGGTGGCGCTGGCCTCGGCACTCTCCAAGGGCCTGCACGGGAACTCGCTGAACGGGTTCTACCACGTGGCCAGGGCTCTGCTGGTGCACTCCGAGAACCACCTGGATGCCTTTGACGAGGCCTTTCTGGCTCACTTCAAAGGGGTCGAGGGCGAGTCTTTGAAGCTGCACAAGGAGCTGCTCGACTGGTTGCGCGAGGCGGCTCGGCGAGAGCGCACTCCCGAAGAGCAGCAGCTTTTCGACGAGCTTACCCTGCAAGAGCTGGAGAAGCTCTACGAGCAACGCCTGCGCGAGCAGACCGAGCGGCACGACCTGGGCAGTCACTGGATTGGCACCGGGGGCAGCTCTCCCTTCGGCCACAGCGGGATGGGGCGACAGGGCTTGCGCATCGGGGGCCAGGGTGGGGCCCGCTCGGCCATTCGGGTGGCCGACGCTCGCAACTATCGGGCCTACCGTGACGACCTCGTCCTGGATGTTCGGCAGTTCGCCATGGCCCTGCGCAAACTGCGCAGCTTCAGTCGCGAGGGCAACGACTTCGAGCTCGATCTGGATGGCACGATCGATGCCACGGCTCGCAACGCCGGCGAGTTGGAGGTCGTGGTCCGACCCCCTCGACGCACCAACGTGCGGGTGATCTTGATGATGGACGTGGGCGGCTCGATGGATCCTTACGCCCACGCGGTCGAGCAGCTTTTTTCAGCAGCTGCCCGGGCCACCCACTTCAAGGAGCTTCGTTCCTACTTCTTTCACAACTGCATCTACGGTCACGTCTACTCCGCCGAAGGCCTGCGCAAGCGGGTCAGCCTGGACGAGTTGTTTCGCACCACCGGACGGCACTACAAGTTGATCGTGGTCGGCGACGCGCTGATGGCACCTTACGAATTACTGTCCGCCCGCGGGGGCTACAGCATCAGCCGCTCGGAGGGCAGGACCGGGCTCGACTGGCTTACAGTCCTGGCCCAACACTACCCGCGCAGCGTCTGGCTCAATCCCGAGCGCCAGATTTACTGGAATGACCCCACCAGCACCCTGGCCGTCATCCGCGCGGTCTTTCCCATGTATCCGCTCACCCTGCACGGGCTGGATCAGGCCGTGCGCTTTCTCTTGACCGGCCGGCGGGTGGCTTGAATGCAAAGGGCCAGCCCGATGGGCAGGCCCTCGAGGCCATCGCGCGCGACGCCGTTCAACAGATTGCCTGCACTCCCGCGCGTTGACTGTTCAGAATGGGAACGCGCGGGAGTGCAGTGAGCCTTTAAGGCTGCAGAACCAGACCCCGCCCGGGGGTGTATTGAGGGAAGCCTGCCGCCACTCCTTGCAGGAGAAGGTGGTGGCTCCCGTCGCACCAGACGGTGTATCCATCGGTATTGGACTCCAGGGTGTAGAAGTTCTGGCTGGAAGGACAGCGCACTTCCCCTGGCTGGATGTAGCGACCCGTAAAAATCACGTGGCCGGGGTTGATGACCCCCGGATTCGGGTAGGTATCGTTCTCGGTTCGATAGGTTTCCAGGGCGGCCACAATGGCACGCTCATTGTTCATGCAACTGCTCAGGTGAGCACGGTACTTCGCTTTGATCCAGTTCGGCGTCATGATCGCGAACAAGATCGCGATGATAAAGACGACGATCATGATCTCCAGCAGCGTGAACCCGCCGGGACGGGTCCCAGGGCCCGCTCGACGCGGAGCCCAGGCTTTGTGGCTCATAGTGTTCCCTCCAGCAGACTGATATTGTGGTCTGGACTGGCCGGAACGAGCATGAACGAAAGGAAAATGACGGATACCACTTTGGCCAGCCAGCCTGACCTGGGTAGAAAATTCGCTTCGTCCTGGAGGAACTCATCCTTCCGGTGATAAATTTATTCTAGCGGGGAGTCTTTTGACCTACACGTATCATAGCTCGTCCAAGAAGCTGGGGGCACTGGCGCTGGTCTTCCTGCCCATGGCTGGTTTTCTGGTGAAGCTCGGCCTGGAGGGCAATCGCATCGTCCCGCCTCAGATGAGGGAGGATTTGATGCGATTCGTGGTGGTTTATTGCCCCTTCATCCTGGCCGCTATCCTGCTGGGAATGTATCTGTATTTGCTGTCGACTCAGGCCGGCCGCCGACTCGACATCGGGTCGATCGGGGTCACCTTGACGGCCGGGAATCGCTCCACCACGGTGGGCTGGGCTGCGATGGTGGTCAATCGGGCCCAGACCTCGAATCTGACCTCCTCCAGCCTGATCTCCGACGGTCAGAGCAGTATCCGGATTCAGCGGTTCTTCTGGCCTGATCACGACGACATTCTCAATCGACTCGAGCGCACCCTCAAACACAACCGCACCGCCAAGACGGTCAAGATGTAGCCGGGCGCCGACGCTTCACCAGCGCAAAGAGCACGATCAAGAGCAAGGTTCCCATCAGGGTCAGGCCGTCGCACAGGTGCAGAAACTCGTCGACTTTGCCCTGTTTGACGTAGACGGCCATCCGAGTAGCAACCCAGGCGCACACCGCCCGATCGAGCAGAGATTCCACCGAGAGCAGGCTGGCCCGGTAGCGCGAGTCGGGAATGGCGTCGTTGAGTACCTGGCGCTGGATCGGGTAGCTGAAGCCCACCGCCATCGCGAAGACGCTCAGCCAGGCAACCGCTCCGGCCGGACCCGACCAGGCCGTCAACGAGCAACTGACGGCCATGATCACGGTCATGAGGAAGACCGCGTTGAGGTCGCTCATGAAACGTCGCAGCCATCCGGGGTAGGCTGACCCGAGAGCCTCGAAGATGGTGTTGAGCGACATGATCACGCCGTAAGCGCTCAGGGCGAACTTCTTGTCTTCGAGGATGGGGTTGAACAAGTTGACCTGCACGATGCGCGAGAGCACGAAGATGCCGGTGCCCTGGGCGATCACCAGCAGCAGGTAAGGGCTCGAGAAGAGCAATTTGAGCACGATGGCCGGCTTGACTTGATCGCGAGGATGTACCGGCAGGCTGAACTCGGGCAGGCGCAGAGCGATCAGGAAGGCGATCAGGGCCGAGAGCGCGGTCAGCCAGTAGGGAAGCTCGAGCTTCCACTCCATCAGGTAGCCGATACCGCCCCAGCCTACCACCTTGCCCACCAGAGAGTAGGAGCGGGCCAGGCCTTCGGTGCTTTTGTAGTAGCCTTCCGCGCCCGATTCTTGCAGGTAGTTGTAAAGGTACGCGCTGGATGCCCCCGAGATGAGAGAGCGGGAGAGGGCGATCAGCATCCAGTGACCCAGAAAGCCCCCGAAAGTGGGCACGAACACCACCAGCAGGTTGGAGACCACCAGCAGCATGGCTCCCGAGATCATGCACTTGCGCTGGCTCCAGCGGTCGGCCAGGTAACCGGTGGGCAGCTCCATCAAGCAGAAGGCGATATAGTAAAGGCTCTGGATCTCGAAGATCTGGGCGTCATTGAGCCCCATCTTCTTCTGGTATTCATAGAACACCGGCGCCCATAGCAGGAGCGAGAAGAAGAACTGGAAGCCATAGAATAGCTTGATGACGCGGTGGGGATTCATCCGGTCGGACGTATCACGAATCGACCCGTCGGGTCAATGCCAGCGGAAGGGGTTGAAGTCGGTATCGCGGTCGTAGAAGTCTTGCTGCTCGGCCTGTTTGAGGAAGGCCACCACTTTGTAGGTGATCGGGGTCATGGCGATCTCCACCAGGCATTTGTAGAGGTATCCGGTCAACGTGTAGCTGAGGATGCGGGCCGGCGACAGGATGCCCCAGAATGCGATGGTGCAAAAGAGCAGCGTGTCCACCAACTCGCCCACCAGGGTGGAGCCTATGGTCCGTTGCCACAGGTTGTGGCCCGACGCGGCCACTTTCATCCGGGCCAGCACGTACGAGTTGGCGAATTCGCCCCAGAAGTAGCCGAGCAGCCCGGCCAGCGCGATGCGCGGGGAAACTCCCAGCACCTTGCGGAAAGCTTCCTGGCCCACGTTCTGGTTCCACTCCGGGTCGGCCGGCATGGCCACGCTCAGGGCCAGCACAAGGTTCATGATCAGCAGCCAGAAGAACCCCGCCCAGATGACCCGCCGGCTCTTTTTATAGCCGTAGACCTCGGTCAGGATGTCGCCGAAAACATAGCTGATGGGGAAGATGAAGGCCCCCCCATCGAAGACCAACCCGCCCACCTCGAAGACCTTGATGGCGGCGATGTTGCTGATCAAGAGCACGGCCACGAAGCTGGCCGTGATAAGGTCGAGGTAGCGCATCGGTCGGGCGTTTTCTTACTTTCCCGGGAGATGCCTTCAGGGGCCTGGTGTTCGGCGCCGACCGGACAACCTGTTCTTCCGGCCGGGCTCGCTGGCAAGCCTGTCGACGACCAACCCCGGCTCGCCGGAGGAGCCGCTGGCCTTCGACAGAATAGGCATCAGGCGGTGGACAAGCGCGTTTTTCTCTGGGCCCTGGCGGGCTGGCTCACATTTGGCCTGTTGGGGGCGCTGGCTCTCCTGGGCCAACAAGCGCCGGTTCATCAGCTGGCAGTGGGCTTTCTGATTCCGGGCGTATTCGGCCTGATGGTGGGCGGCATGCTGGGTATGGTGCGTCGCCTCAAAGCCAACCAGCGCGAGCTGGGGCGATTCCTGCTGACCGTCATCGGGGGCACCGTGGTGCTGGGCTCTGTGCTCACCCAGCTGTGCCACGCGTTCGGCTGGCCGGCCTGGGTGGCGGCCCTGGGAGCCGACCTGGGCGGAATCGCGGGCCTGGTCCTCAGCCAGCGCCAGTTTCGCGCCCCCCTGGCCCCGGCTGAAGCGGGCCTGATGCTGGCGGCCATGACCATTCTGGGCTATGACAGCTTCGGGCTGTTGATCGTTCCCATCCTGGTCGTCTCGGCCGTGGCCCTCAACTACCACCTCAAGAAATCCAGGCAGTGCTGACCTGTCAGGACCCGGCCTGTCTGGGCTGGACGCTGCTGCCCACGGACTCGTTCTGCTCCTGGTGCGGCGGGCGTCTGGTCGAGCTGGAGGTCAGCTTCGAGTTCAAGCACGGCGAGGAATGGCTGGCCCTCGATCCGCCCGTGCTCAACCGCGAGCGCCGGCCCGCTTTGCGGGTGCTGGTGCGCCACACGGGCGATGCGGGCTCGGCCCTGGTGCAGGCCGACGACGTCCGCTCCGAGGCCGCCTGGCTCGGGCTGGATACTCTGTCCTTGAAGCCCACCACCCTGGGCCCGGGCGAGTCGGTCAGCGTGGGCATCTCGCGTCTCAAGGTGCCGGGCAAGGAAGACTCGGTGCAGGAGGCGCGCATCCAGGTGGAGGTGCCCGGCTCGCCCGGCGTGGCCCCGCTGGCAGCCTCGCGTTTGCTGGAGTTCTCGCCGCCCCCGCAGTTCAGCCTGGATCTCGCCACCCAGGAAGTGCTCCTTTTGCCCGACAGCCAGCCGATCATCGACGGCGTGCTGTCGCTCGTGCGCGGCCACGTCTGGCTGGAAACGCCTCCCGAGTTCACCGGCACCTGGGCCGAGCTCGAGCTGGCCGATCCGGTCAGCTATCCCCTCGAGCTGGATGCGCGCCGCCTGGCCCGCATTCCCATCCGCCTGAAAGTGCGCCCGGACACGGCTCAAGACCTGCGTGAGTCGGCCAGCGCCGCGGCCGAAGGGCTGAAGCGCCGGGCCAACCTGCGCTTGCGCTGCACCGATCGAGGTACTCGCAATCGCAGCGCCGAGGCCCTGCCCCTGGACGTGCCGCTGGAGGTCGGCTTCGTGCTGGGCCCCGAGCTGCTGGTGACCCCTTTCCCGGAGAGCCGGCGGCTGGACTACGATCTGCTGCGTCGGGTCTCCGACCATCGGCCGGTGCGCCTGTTGCTCTCCAACGGTCCGCCTCGGGCCCGGGGACGGCTCGACCTGGTGATCCACCAGCTGGAGATCGACGTGCCCTGGCTCAGCTGCCCCGAAGCGCCCCCTTTACCCTGGCGCATCCCCACCGGGGAGTCGCTGGAGCTCTTGCTGCAGGTGGGCGCCGTGCAGGACGAGACGGCCACGCTGAGCTTCGTGTCCAACGATCCGCTGGCCAGGCCGTGTTTTCTGCGGGTGCGCACCCGCGAGGCGTCCGAATACCCCGGCTGGCTGGTGGTCGACCTGGGCACCACCAATACCTGCGCCGCCCTGGTGGACGAGAACCGCCGGGTGGAGATGCTGGCTCTGGACAGCGAGGCCCACCTGCGCGACGAGCGGCCTCTGGGGGTGGAGAGCGAGCCCCGGGGCCCCGAGACGATGCCCTCGGTGCTCTGCTATCTCGAGCTGGCCGCCGCCCACCGCTATCGGGTCGGCACCTGGGCCTGGGAGCAGGCCGGCCACGCCGCCGCCGCCCGAGCAGTGGTGTCGGGAGCCAAGCGCCGCCTGGGCGACAGCGAGTTTCGCTTCGAGGTGGTGCCGGTGGACGAGCCGGCCCGGACCGTGCTGCTCACCCCCGCCCGGGCCATGCGCGATCTTTATGCCCACGTGGTCGAGAAAGCGATGGAGCACCTGACCTGCCAGGGGCGGGCCGACGTCGTGCTGCGGCGCTGCCTGATCACCCACCCTTCGCGCTTTTCCATGCACCAGATCGAAGAGCTGAAGACGGCTGTGCGGGAGGCCATGGAGGCTCAGCGCCAGCGATTTGCCCCCCACTTCGAGCCCTGCGAGGAGCCGGCCACCCTGCACGAGCCGGTGGGCGCGGCGCTGCACTTTCTCAACGATTGGAGAAGCCACGCTCCTTTGCACGAGGCGGCCGACCAGGATGAGCTGAGCTACCACCTGCTGGTCTACGACTACGGCGGGGGAACCCTGGACGTCACCTTGCTGCGTATTCAGTCCCAGCGTCGCTTGCGGAGCGGGGCGGCCAGCGCCGAGTCGCTGGCGGAGCGGCTGACCCGCCATTGCTGGGAACGCTGTCAGGCGGTGCTGCGCCGGGAAACCGGAGTGCAGGTGGATCTGCCCGGCGAGGATGAGGAGCTGGCCGCCGGCAACAGCTTCGTTCTGGGTCAGTTCGTGGATAGCTGCCTGCGAGCCGCGGCCGAGGCTGCGCCCGATTGGAAGGCTCTGGCCCAAAACGCTCAGGTCAACGAGAAGGTGATGCTCTGCTACCGCCTCAACGGCACCCCCCGCGAGCGCGTTTTCTCGCGCGCCGAGTTGCTCTCGGGGCTGACCGATGTGGCCTCGGGCGAGCATCCCTACAGCTACGTGGTGACTCCCACCGTGCTGGGAGCCACCGGCCAGCGCTGGATGGGGGGCGAGGACGTGACCGCTGTGGTGCGCGACCTTCTGGTGCAGCGCCTGCTGCGGGCCGTGCGCCTGAGCGAGAGCGCCGGTAAGATCGAGCTGCCCAGTGATGACTCCAGCCTGTCAGCCCGCACCAACCGCAACACGCTCCGGCTCTGGGCCGAGCGATTGAAGGTGGCCCTGGCCTCGGGGGCGACCGAGGACGAGCTGCGGACGACTTTCCAGAACCTGACCTTCAGTTTCGACGGCCAGGAGCGCATGCTGCCGGGAAGCCTGCTCTTCAAGCAGGCAGGTGCCCCCTCGCTCGATGAGGTGCAAGAGCCGGTGCGCCCCCGCCTGCTCGAGACGGTGGAGGTCATCCGGCGCCTTCTGGCCTCTCACGCCCTGGAGCAGCCGGACGTGCTCTTGCGGGTGGGCAAAGCTTCCAAGTTGCCGGTGGTGGACGAGGTGCTGCGCAAGGCCTTCCCGGCTTCTCGCTACGTGACCCCCGAGGAGGCCAAAGAGTGCGTGGTCAAAGGGGCCAGCACCACCCATATGCCCGGTCGCGTGGGCACCGGTGTGCAGATCTCTGCTGGAACCCAGCGTCCCAGCGTGCGCGTGCGCCTGGCCCGCAACCAGCAGAGCCTGACGGCCACCACCAGCCGCCTGGGCATCAAGGTGTTCGAAGCCGGCCAGGCCTACTTTCACGAGCTCGTGGGGGCAGGGGTGGCCATCCCGCCGGAGGGCAAGACGGTCACGGTCTCGGGATTGGTGCTACACCCGGGTATGAACGTGCTGCCCGTGCTCGAGAACACCGGTCTGGTGGATCGGATGCTGGATGAGCAGGGACGTCCCAATCCCGACATCCAGAGCATCCGGCAGTTCGAGATCGAGGTGCCCGAGGAGATGGACCCGTTCGAGCTCGAGGAGGTGGAGCTGACCTTCCGGGTGTTGCCCGATCTCTCCCTGCGGCTCAGCCTGGCGCTGGAGGGCCGCGACCAGATGGAGCTCGAGCCGATCGCCGCCACCGACTATGGAAGGGGCTACTGAGATGGACGAGGAGCTGCGCCAGGAGCTCTGGCAGATGCGCCAGGAGCTGTTCCACCTGCAAGAGGAGTTCCAACGCGAGCTGGTGGAGCGCCTGCACGCCGAGAATCGTCAGCTGCGCGAGCGACTCGAAGTGCTCGAGCGCCGTCTTGGATCGGGCGAGGCCGCTCCCCCGGCCGACCCCGAGCAGCGTCAGCTGTGGGAATCGGCGCGCCGCATCGAGGCTGCCACTCTGGCTCTGCTGGAGGAGGCTCCCGAGTCGCTCTTGAGCCCGCTCGAGACGTTGCGCGGGGAAGCCCAGCGCGTGGCCATGGGTCAGGCTCCTCTGGACGAGCTGAGGTTGGCGCTCGTCAACCTGGTCACTTTGCTGGTGCCCGAGCTGGTGGAGCTTTGCGAGGCCGCCCGGCGCAGCGAAGATCCCGATCTTCCCTTCTTTGCCAGGCTGGATGCCCGGCTGGAGGAGCTGGCCCGGGCCTCCGGTTTGGAGGAGATCCGCCCCGGGCCAGGCAGCGCTTACGATCCGGCCGAGCAAAACGCTCTCAAGGTGGTGCGAAGCAGCGACCCTGCCCAGCGCGATCGGGTGGACCGCTGCGTGAGTCGGGGCTTTCGCCACGCCGGCAAGCTGCTCAAGAAGGCCGAAGTGGTGGTCTATCTGTGATCGGCCCTACAGGAAGGCGCCCGGCGACAGGCGAATCCACTTGTGAGCATTCTAACCGCCGGAGGCGCGCGTGAACGACGTGAACGACGTTCGAGATCAATTACTGGCTGCGATGTATCGAAGCTTCTATGCCGATGAAGCCCGCTTCGACATCACGCTCTGGTTGCGCAAGAACGACATGGGCCAGAGCGCCTTTGCCACCTCGCGCGACAAGCTCGAGCTGGACATCGGGCCCAACGGGCGCAACCTGATCGACGCCATGTCCAACGCCGGCCTGATCGAAAAGCGCGTCGGCAGCGAGGCGGTCATCCTGCCCGCCGGCATCGACCGCGCCGAGCAGGAGAATCTGGTGGAGTCAGACATGGTCAATCAGATTCGGGATCGCCGCTTTCGGCTGCTCTCCACCATCCAGACTCTGCAGGCCCAGAGCAGCGACCAGAGCCGTGCCCAGACGGGCCGGGTGATGAACGAGACCCGCCTGAACCGCTTCGAATGCGCCCCTGTCTTTAAAGAGTTCGAGAAGCGGGGCTGGACCGAGGCCCCTTCGGGCCAGAAGGAAGGCTGGGTGTGCATCACCTGGGAGGGCGCTCAGGCGCTCGATCAGATGCGCTCCACCCGTCCCCCTGAGACCGACTCGGCCGCTCCTCAGGCCGAGTCGGGTGGTGCCACTCCCCTCTCCGCCATCAAGTTCTTCGACTGAGCCTCGAGCTGAGCGAGCCGCTGTCGGCTCGCCTGGGGCAGCCCTCTCAACGCGGCCTCACCAGTCGAGCACCACCGGCTCGCGCACTGATTGGTAATGGAGATCGCAGATGCTGGCGTTGACGTAGGTGGTGTGCTCGTCCCTGGTGACTCCGAAGGCCTCGTGGATGTGCCCGAAAAGGTGCAGGCGGGGCCTCACGATGCTCAGCCTCTCGGCCAGGTCAGCGCAGCCGACCCCGCGTCCGTCAAAGGTGCGGTCGCCCTGACCGGCCGGTGGACCGTGGGTGATCAGGACATCGGTGTCCTCGGGGATCCTGGCCCACACGCGGGCCAGGGCGGGCCCCCGGTCAAGGTTGAAGGCCCAGTCGCAGAAGCGCGGTTGCCAGGGGCTTCCATAGATCTTGATGCCCTCCAGCTCCAGGGCTTCGTCTTGCAGGTAGTGGGCGGCGGTGATTTCTGCCCGGGCAGCCTCCGGCTCTCGCTCGAAGCAGAAGTCGTGATTGCCCGCGATCACCACCTTGTGGCGGTGGGGCAACCCCTCCAGCCAGCGGTTGACACGCCGCACGTCCGAGAGCGAGCCGTGCCCGGTCAGGTCGCCCGCATGCAGCAGAATGTCGCCCTCGGGAACCTCGAAGCGATGCCGGCAATGGGTATCGCTTACCAGGATCAGCCTCACCAGCTCGCTTCCACCGCCAGCCCGATCTCGCCCAGGTCTTCGAAGGTGAGCAGCCTGGTCTTCAGGCCGGCCTGGGCGCACACCCCCAGAAAGTGGTTCATCTCCCCGGGCAGCTTCAGGCCGCGGTTGAGCCAGCGCGACAGGCCCGTGCGCTGGGCCAACTGCTCGCGCACCGTGCGCACCCACTTGAGGGCCGGGCGGGGAGCGATGTCGGTCACCCCCAGCTCGGCCAGCATGTCATGCACCTGCCCGAAGTTGAGCGGTCCTAGGGCGCGAAGAGCCGGGTAGCGGTCGTTGGCGGGATCGATCATGATCTGCCGCAAATCGTCCAGAATGGCCTGGCGCAGGTCATACGAGCAGCCCACCACCTGCAGAACCAGGGTGGAGTCGTAGCCGCGCTGGGAGGCGTCTCTTACTTTACCCTGGAGGGCCTCCTCGGCCTCGGCGATCCACGACGCCAGGGCGTCCTCGGCCATCAGCTCGCGCCGCCTGGCCGCCGTGCGTACCAGGTCGATCTTCTCGTGCTTGAGCTGGTCTTTGGCCTTCTTGGCGCTTTTTCGCAGGTCATCCACGTCCATCAGAGCGAGCCTTTCGAGGCTTCCGGCCCGGGACCCTCGGTGGTTGCGTGCGAGCCGGCCGAGAAAACCATTCCTGGGCAGCACAGCCGGAAACCGATACGGCTTTCCGGCCGCGCGGATTCCTAGAAGTCCGGCTGCCTGCAGCATCTCGTGGTGGCGGAGTTCCCGACTTCTAGCGTCCCATCCAGAGCACCACGCCGAGCTGGCCGCCGGCCCCTCCGCCATCGTCGAAGAAGTCCTGCACGAAGGTGACTTTGCTTCCGCTGTTCATGAACAGATCCCCCGGATTGACCGTGATGCCGTCGATCACGCTAGAGGACTGGCTGCCATCGTTGTTCACCACTACCGCTCCGACGACGGTGATCTGGTTGGCCGAGTAGAAGCTGCCATTGGTGTAGACCAGCCCCTGGAAATTGGCCGAGCCGAGGCTGTCGAAGTCGAGCGTGCTGGTCAGGTTGTAGACCAGCTGCATGAGAGCCGAATCGTTGAGGTCGTTGGCTGCGTCCACCAGGCCTGAGGTATCGCCGTTATTGGTGAAATTGTCGCGAGCGGTGGCGTCGGACTGACCGAAATAGTTGGAGTTACCGCTGAACATGCGTCCGATGTTGTCCAGGCGCTTGTGGAGAAACCTCTGGGCGGTGGAGGCGCTCGGATTGAGCCGGTCGCGCAGCCGGAACATGGTCGAGGGATCGCGACCGGCCGGAGTGCCGGTGAGGTGCTCGCCGAGCACCTGAGAGACCGTGTCGTAGATTCCTCCGGGAGTCCAGGAGCCGTTGTTCATCATGACGGCCATCTCCGAGATGGCCCACTTGCCGTCGGCCAGTTCTTTGGCCGCGGCCGGGCTGCTCAGCGCCAGCGAGTCGAGGATGACGTCGCCGTCGAAACCCCGCAGCTCGACGTTGCCCTTGCTATAGAGTGCAATGTTGTCCTGGCCATTGATGTCAGCGTTGCCGTGGATCTTTGTGTGGCTTCCCACGTAGACCGAGCCGGTGCCCGAGACCGTGCCGTGCACGGTGAGCTCGCCCTGGACGTAGAGATTGCCGCCCTGCAGGTCGAGGTCGCCGGTCAGGTCGAGATTGCCCGGCACGTAGTAATCGCCTGTGCCCACGACCGTGACGCCCCCCGGGACCACGGTGGGGGAGGGGGAACTGCTCTTGGCCGCGATTTCGCTGGGGATGTCGAGCGGAGGCACCGCGCGCGGAGCGGCGTTCTCGGTCGTCCCTCCGGTGACTACTCCGCCAGCGAGGTTGATGGAGCCGGGGTTGGCCGAAGCGGAGACGTTCCCGTCTATGTGCAGGCTGGTTCCTCCGGTATCAAGCCATTCGATTGCGTTCACCGTACCGGTCAGGTTGGACTGCACGTCGCCGTCGACCGAGGTGGAGTCGTTCAGGGCCGTGATGCCGTCGACGCGCACATCGCCCTGGAGGCGGATGCGACCGGTGGTCAAGAGAGGAAGATCCAGCATACTCAGGCTCGCCGTGTCGCCCACCAGAGCTTCAAGCCGGCGCTCGACGCCACTCACCCGGGCGACGACCACCAGCAAAGCCGTGCCCGCGGGCACGGTATTGTTGCCTCGGAAGCTGTTGGGGTGGGCGCCATCGAAGTTGTTGACCGAGTCGTCGGCCTGGAAGGGGCCGGCCCCCTGATTGAAGCGGACTGTGTAGCTGCCCCGCACGTCCTTCATGGGCTTCTGGGTAAAGCCGCTCACCCAGGCGCGGTTGGCCTGCAAGACCCCCATCGCGTCCACCAGGCCCGCTTCGGCCGCAAACAAAGAGGCGGTCCGGGCGTAGTAGCTGTTGCTGCTGCCGTGACCTCCCCTCAAGACGACGAAGAGACCGATCATCATCATGGTGAGGATCGGGAGCAAGACGAGCAGCACACCCAGAATGTAGCCCCGGCATTCACGCTTCATGGTTTCATTGTATCAGCGCATAGACCAGTTTCAATCAGGCCATTTTTTCGAGGATTTGCCTTCGTGGATGGCTTCACGGAACCATCTGGCTGGCTTTCTCGTTCGGCAGTTTTTTTGTTTCCGGCGGAAACAAACGCATGTTCGTTCTGGTCACCCGCTCAATCGTGCATCTTCCTTGCTCGGCGAGCGGCCGGAGCCAGCTGACCGAATGGCCAGAGAGAGCCTTCCCGAGACCTCGAGCTTGCGCGGTCAGGCCAGCGCAAAGACCGCCCTTCCCAGCGGTCTTGCATCCTGCAGGAGAAGGCAGCGGTGATAGCGCCCGGCCCGCCCCACCAGTCCGCTTACGATGACCGCGCCCTCACGCCCCACGATGGTCTTGAACCGCTCGTAGATCGGAGGCGGCAGCACGCACTGCACCCGCTCGGTCTCGTCCTCCAGCAGCAAGAACATCACTCCTTTGGCGGTGGGCGGGCGCTGGCGCAGCACCACCAGGCCGGCCAGGTTGATGCGGGCTTTGTCTTCGGAGCCGTGCAGAGCGGCGATGGGGGAGATGCCCCGTTCTTTGAGCCACGGGCGGTGGCGGGCCATGGGGTGCTCGCGCGGGCAGAAACCCTGGGTGGAGTAGTCCCAGGTGAGGGCCAGCTCGGCTGCCAGCGGATCGAGGGCGGGCAGCAGGGCGGGGTCGACCGGCTCCACCACCAGAGGCAGCTGCTCGGGACGCTCCGAGCGCGCCCGCAGGCGCCGGCTTCGGGCTGCCCGCGGGCCTCCGAACGGGCCTCCGGGTTGCAGTCGGGGCGCCTCCACGAAGCGGCCCGAGGCCCGGGCCCGGAACAGGCCCACCCGCCAGAGCGCCTCGCGCCGCTCGTGGCGCGCGTCGAAGGCGCCCGCCCGGGCCAGGCTCTCCCACAGGTCCAGGGGCAGCTCGACGCGGGCGAGCAGCTCGTCCAGCGTGCCCGCCCGGCGGCGCACGAAACGGGTGGCCAGCTCGGGTGAGAAGCCCGTGACCGCGGTCAGGGGAAGGCGGATGGCGGCCTTGCCCTGCCAGAGCTCGAGCGAGTAGCGCACGCCCGAGCGCCAGGCGTCCACCGGCAGGATCGGTATTCCCATGAGGCGGATCTCCTCGAGCACCGTACTGCGCGGGAAAAAGCCCGGCAGGTGCTGCAGGAAAGCGGCCAGATAAGCGGCCGGATGGTGGCGCTTGAGGTAAGCCGAGTGATAGACGGTACGGGCAAAGGCGGCCGCGTGCGAGCGGCAGAAGCCGTAGCCCACAAAGGCCGAGACCTGGCGAAAGACCTCCTCGGCCAGCTCCAGCGACACGCCCTGTGTCTTGCGGGCCCCCTCCACAAAGGCCGCTCGCATGTCCTGCATGCTGCCCGGGTCGCGGAACTTGCTCATCAGGCGGCGGAGCTCGTCCGCCTGGTCGAGCGACATGCCCGCGAACTGGTGGGAGATCTCCAGCACCTGCTCCTGGAACAGGATCACCCCGAAAGTGTTGGCCAGGATGCGCTCCAGGCTGGGGTGGGGATAGCTCACCGGCTGGTTGCCGCACAATCTCTCCACGTAAGGATTGACCATCTTGCCCTGCAGCGGTCCGGGACGAAACAGGGCCACCTGGGCCACCAGGTCGCGGAACTTTTGGGGCTGGGTGCGCGAGAGCAGGCTGACCTGGCCGGGGCTCTCGATCTGGAACAGGCTCAGCGTCCTGCCCGAGCGGATCAGCTCGAAGGTGGGCTCGTCGTCGAGGCTCAGCTCGTCCAGGGGGATCTCGCTGCCGTCGTAAGCGCGCTGCAGCTCCAGGGCCTCGGAGAGCACCGCCAGCATGCGCAGGCCCAGCACGTCGAACTTGATCAGCCCCAGCGCCTCGATGTCGTCCTTGTCAAACTGCAGCTGGCGCACCCCGCCCGAGGAGGTCTGCACGGGCGAGAACCGGCTCAAAGGCTCGCGAGCCAGCACCACCCCGCCGCTGTGCAGGCCCAGGTGCCGGGGGCAGCCCTGCAGCTTTTCGATGAGGCGAAACAGCACCGAGATCGGCGCCTCGCCCCCCAGAACGGCGGCCAGCTCGCCGCGCCGGCCTCGCAGGTCGTCGAGATCGTCCCAGTGGCCCACCAGCCGTCCGGCTCGATCCACCTGCTCGGGGGTGTAGCCGAGCACCTTGAGCATGTCGCGCATGGCCAGCTTGAGGCGATAGGTGATGACGTTGGCGGTCATGGCGCTGTGCTCGACCCCGAAGCGGCGCTCCATCCAGGCGATCACCTCCTCGCGCCGCTCCGAGTCGAAGTCCACGTCGATGTCGGGCATCCCCTTGCGGCCGCGGTGCAGGAAGCGCTCGAAGAGCAGGTTGTGGGCCAGCGGATCGACGGCCGTGATGCCCAGCAGGTAGGCGATGATGGAGTTGGCCGCCGAGCCCCGACCGGCGCAGCGGATGCCCTGCGCGCGGGCAAAGTCGACCACCTCGCGCACCACCAGGAAGAACTCCTCCAGCTCCAGGGCCCCCACCACCTCCAGCTCGCGCTCGAGTTGGAGCCGGGCCGCCTCGCTGGGGGAGATGGCTTCACCCTCAGCGTGACCCGGGGACCGCTCGCTCGCTTCATCCTCAGCGTGGCTCGGGGGGTGCTCGCTCCTGGCCAGGCCCCCTGCCTGGCCCGGTCGCTGACTCTGAGCGCTCCTGGTGTAGAGCCTGCGCCAGCCCTGCAGGCAGAGCTCGCGCAGATACTCGTCGGGCTTTCGACCCGTTGGCAAAAGGGCGGTGGGAGGCGTGATCTCCTCGGCCAGTAGCTCCATCTGGCAACGCCAGGCCACCTCCCGGGTGCGCTCGAGCGCCTCGGGGTAAGGCAGGCGCCGGGCCAGCTCGGAGGCGTGACAAAGCAAGGCGCTGTCGTTGACGGGACGCTCGCGGTGAGGGTCCCCCACGCTGAGCCCCAACCGCACACAGGTGAGGGCGTCGTAGAGAGCATAGTCGCCGGCCTCTGCGTAGCGCACCGCGTTGCTGGCCAGGCTGGGCAGCTCCAGCCGGGCGGCCAGGCGGTGCAGGCTGGCCGCCGCCTCGCAGTCGCCTGGCTGCAAGCGGTTGACTAGCTCGACGTAGAGCCGGTCGGGGAAGAGCTCGCGCAGCTGAGAAAGCCAGCGTTCGGCCTGGTGGGCCTGGCGCTGGCGCAACAGGCGGTCGAGCTTGCCTTCGGGCCCGCCCGTCAGACACAGCATCGAGGCGGTGCGGCCGGCCAGCTCCTCCAGCCGCAGCGAGCGCGGCTCTTGTTTGCCCGGGGGCACCAGCTCGGGGGCCTCGGCCAGCCGCTCGCCGGGCAGCTCCAGCTCACTGGCCGTGAACCCGTGCACCAGGCTGCACAGCTGGCAGAGCTGCTGGTAGCCCTGTCGATCGGTTACCAGCAAGACCAGCAGCGCCCCCTCCACCATCAGGCTGGCCCCGAAGATGGGCTGCACCTCGTGCTTGCGGCAGGCGGCCGCGAAGCGCACCAACCCGTAGACCCCGAAGAGATCGGTCAGGGCCAGGGCCGCTTGCTCGTGGCGCCGGGCCTGGACCACCAGGGCCTCGGGCGACGAGGCCCCGGCCAGGAACGAAAACCAGCTGCGGGCATGCAGGTGGACCATCCGGTCAGAGGGAATTTTTCGTGTAGTTTCTCACTCTCTGAAGGGTAGCATAAAGAGAGGTTCTTCGTCAAGTTTAATAATATTTTCCCCGCGAGACCATCGACCGACCGCACCGATCGCTGGCCCGAGGAAGCGGACCGGCAGACCGCCCGGAGTCAGTCGACATCGGAGGCCTCAGATGTTGGACGCGGGGCTGCGCAAGCTCGAAGGGGGAAGGCGGCCTTGTTGACCTGGTTATGGGTTGAAGAACCTCTCGGTCTGCCCGTCCTGGTAGAGGGTGCGGTAGAACAGCCCCACCTCTTCATCGCCCGAAGCGGCCGACTTCCAGGTAATCCGCATGGTGTAGCTGCGTCCAATGTAAGCGCCATCGCAGCGCAGGGTATACTCGGTATCGCCGTTGTCCTGAAACCAGGTGTTGTTCCAGCGGTTAGAGTAGTTGCCATACTCCTGCACGTCGATGCGCGAGACGTAGTAGCGCTCACCCCCGGTGAACCAGGGCACCCCGGTGACGAACAGAACGCCGCGTGATTGCTCCGAGCCGCTGCCACCCGAGGAGCCCCCGCCCTGGAGGGGGGAGAGCTCGACGAGAAGCGACCGGCTGTCACCAGCGGCGAAGGTGATCAAGCCTACCCCGCGCTTAAAACCCAGCGCCTGGGCGAAGATCAGGTGCTCGCCCGCGGGAATCCCTGAAAGCGAGAAGGTTCCGTCCGCGGCGGTCAAGGTGGCCTGGCCCGTGTCCACGGCTACCTGGGCTCCGGCCAGGGGCACCCCGGCAACCGAGCGTACCAGGCCCGTCATCTGGGCGGTGCCGGTGCCGCCGAGGCCCACGTTGAGCATCACAGGATTGGAAGGATAGCGGTTCACGAACACCACCACCGGGCCGGTGCGGGCGTCGTCGGGCACGATCAGCTCGATGCGGGTGTCGCTCCAGCTGACGATCGCAGTCGGGCTCACCGGGATGCCGCCCAGTGTGAGATAGCCCGTCTGAAGGGTAGCCAGACCGTTGCCGCTCAGGACCAGGGTTTGCCCGGCGTTGGCCGCGCTGGCCGAAAGCCCGGTCAATACGGGGGGCGGCACCGGGGCCACCACGTTCAAGTTGAGCTCGCAATCGGAGAATGCGAACACCCAGCGGGCGCTGAAGGGCGGCAGGGCGCCGGGGAAGGTGATGTCCTCACTGATCAGCTGCCCATCGGGTGAGAGCCCGTAGATGGCGTTGGAGAGCCACACATCGCCGCTGGTCTGGCTGAGGCCAGCCACCTCGGCCAGAGTCCGAGTAACCCCCAACTGGCTCACGCTCATGGCGGAGAACAGGAGCTGGCTCTCGCTGGGGCACCCGATCAGATTCCAGCCCTGATTGAGGGGGAGAGAGTTGACCTGACCGTCGTTGGAGTCTCCTTGGACCGTGACGGTGCTGGCCGAATCGGCGTAAGCGAAATAGGCCAGGCGCGTGTCCACGGCCTGCGGGTTGTTGACCGGGTCAACGGCGAAGAAATTTCCTTGAGAATATCCGTAAAGCTGATAGCGGAACCCTGCGGCGGCCGTGATCCGGGCCATCGGGAACGACAGAACGTTCCAGCCCGCGCTCAGGTTGTACTGAGCACCCACGTCGCGCTGCTGGCCGCGGGGCGAGCCGGGCACGAGCGGGGGAGGATTTGCCGGCGGGCCGGGAGGGGTGGCTAGATTGAGCGCGGCCTGGAGCGAGTTGCCGGGATCGGCCCCGGCGTTGGGGTTGGGGCCGGGAGCTGGCGGGGCCGGGGCTGGATTCAAACCGGGCACCGGCCCGGCATCGACCGTGCCCGGTCCGCCGCCGGAGCAGGCGACGAGGAGCACCGAGAGCAACAGGCAAAGGATCAGGTTCAAGCGTTTCATGCCCCGGATTGTAGCCGATCTCAACCGGAACGTGGTTACCGAAATGTTATCCCACCTTGTTCAGGAAGAAAACTCTTCACGGAGAAAGGCGCTTTTGCATGGCCGTCGAACGTCTGGCAATTCCATCGAACACTGGGAGGGAACAGTGGCAGATAACCTTGAGGCGCTCGACGCCAAGATCAAATCACTTGAAGAAACCATGGGTCCCTTGCTGAACCTGGAGCTGCCCGCCGGCGCCACGATCAGCTTCGGCGACCAGCCTGGTATGGCCGTGCTGTACAGCGTCTGCATACGCCGCCTGGTGCTGGAAGTTCAGCGCCAGGGCGAGCTGACCCGGGCAGCGCTCAAGAAGTAGAACGTAAAGCCGCGATCGCGCTTTACGTCCTGTTTGGCTTCCTCAGCGGGGTCGCGGCGGCGAAGAAAAGGGCTTCCTCCAGCCGAGGAAACCCTTTTCTTATTTCTTTTTGGGCACCAGCTTGTAGAGAAAGAGCTCGCTGGGAGACATGGGGTCTTTCTTGGTGGTGATGGCGGCCAGGGTGCGGGCCCGGTTGACGGACATCGACTGCATCGGCAGCACCGTCTCATTGACCGTGTCCAGAATCTTCAGGCCTTCCTTGCGAGTGGGCACCAGGAACTGGGCGGCCGTCTTGTAGGGATTGCCGGTGATATCCCAGGTCAGCACCTCGAAGCCCCAAAAAGGCTTGCCCAGGTAGCGTGGCTCCCAGCCCACGGCCAGTTGCTCCAGCTCATGGTTGGCAGAATACTTGCCGGTGACGCTGTCCACCAGCATCACGCCGGCCTTCGAGGTGGGCGGCAGGTTCCAGTAGCACACCAGCAGATATTCGCCGCCCCACTCCCAGCGCACCCGGAAGAAGGTCATCTTGCCCTCGATCTTCTTGTCGGCCGGAATGTCGTTGAGCAGGGGAGTGACCTTGCCACTGTCGATGTTGATGATGCCGGCCACGTCTTTCCACTTCGTGTCTGCCCCCATCAGGGGCTTGGCGTAGGCCAGCAGCCGTACTCTGGGCTGCTTGGGGGGGGTATACTCCAGCCAGTCCACCGAGCACACCGGCACTTCCGGCACAAAGCTCTTGAGCTTCTTCCCCGCCTTGAGATCCCACAGATGGATGCCCTTGTAGGTAGCCACCGCCAACAGGCTCTGGTCGGGGCTGAAGCTGTAGTCGAGGATCTTCTTGGGGTCGGCTGCGATGGCCAGCTCGCGGGTCACCCTGGCGTTCTTCCAGTCCAGCCAGCGCAGGGGCTGGATGTTGCGCAGCAAGATCAGATGAGTTCCGTCATGGCTGAACTCGAGGCCGTCGATGGAGTCGAGCTGGTGGACGTCGGGGCCGATCTCCTTGAGCACCTGCCCGCTGGCCACGTCCCACACCGTCAGCATCTTGCTGCCGTTGAAAAAGCCGGCCACCACTTTGCTGTCGGGCGAGAAGGTGGGCCGCTCGATCCAGTAAGGGTCTGAGCCCGGCAGCTTTTTGTCGAGCACGAAGTCGGGCGGGGTGGGGATGATTTCGTCTTTGGCCAGAGCCGGCAAAACGGTTACCAGCAAAAGAAGTATGGCGAGAATCTTGCGCACGAGAATGCCCCCTGATCTGGGAATGGTGGATGTGCCCGGGCGCTTCGCAGCCCTGAGAGAATTGCCTGCTTCTGCGTCCAGGAGGTTTTCTTTGCCAGCTGGAACCCATGCTCTGTGGAGGAGCAACGCCAACTGCGTCTGGGGCTTCAGATGGTGATGCTGGGCACCTTGTTGAGCAATCTGCCGCGCGCTGGGTCGATGGTCTTCCTCGGGGTCGAGCTCGGGCTCCCTGAGGGCCTTCCCAAATACTTCGGGACGCTTGAAGTCGCCGGCTTCCTGCTCCTGGTCGCGGGATTGTTCCATTGCCTCAAAGCCCCGCTCGATTCTCAATCGCGACACCTGATGCTCTCTTCGGGAGTGGCCCTGGTCCTGCTCCAGTTTCTGAGCGCCCCGGCCCTGGTCGGTCTCACCTGGCACCGATTCCTCCCTCTCCTGCACCTGGCGGTCGAGCTGGCCTTGCTCCTGGCTCTCTGCCGCCTGGCCGTGTACTACCGCCGTCGGGACCTGCTGGGAAGCTACTTTGCGGGAGCGGGGCTGGCCACTTTCCAAGCCCTCCTCAGGACGATGCTGATCTGGGGCTTCTTCAGGGCCCACTTACACCCTCTCCTCATCCTGTCGCTCAGCTGCCTGGCGGGCTACGCGCTGCTCGTCTCGCTGGCCACGGGCCGTCTGGCCGTGTCGGCCGGCGAAGGGCCCCCGAAGGAAGACCACCTCGCCTGAAGGCATCCAAAAGGAGGGGACTGCCCGCCGAGAGCGTAACGGGCCCGGCATGAGTCTGGGAATTGCTTTCAAGAGCTTCTTCAAAGCGCTGCAGGATAAAGAGTTCTCCGCCCGGGTGGGCGAGCTTCTGGCCGGGGGCAAGACCGAGAAGGTCCCCCCTCCGGCCACCGCCGGCCAACTGCTGGCCGTGCTGCAGCGTGAAGGCCGCTTCGTAGACTTCTTACAGGAGGACCTCAAGGCCATCGCCGACGCCCAGATCGGCGCGGTGGCCCGCACCCTGCACGAAGGCTGCCGCAAGGTGGTCACCCAGTATCTGACTTTGGAGCCCGTGCGCTCCGAGGAGGAAGGCGCCGCCGTCACGGTCGAGCCGGGCTTCGACCCGGCTGAGGTGCGGCTGGTGGGCAACGTGGTGGGCGATCCTCCCTTTCAGGGAACCCTTCGTCACCACGGCTGGAAGCTCACCCGGGCCGAGCTGCCCGAAGCTGCCGCCACCCCCGCGCGCACCGTGCTGGTTCCTGCGGAGGTAGAGCTTTCATGACCGAATCCACTTACATGGTCGGGATCGACCTGGGCACCACCAACTCGGCGGTGGCCTTCATCAAAGCCGGCGATCCGCCCGAGAAGGGTGACTTCCCCGTACAACAGCTGGTGGGGCCGGGCCAGCTCGAGGAGCGGCCCACCCTGCCCAGCTTCCTCTATCTGCCAAGCGAGCACGAGTTCCCCATCGATCAGCTCGAGCTGCCCTGGGACGAGGTGGCCACCTTCGCGGTGGGCGTCTTTGCCCGCGACGAGGGCGGCAAGGTGCCCCACCGGTTGATCTCCAGCGCCAAGTCCTGGCTCTCGCAGGAGGGCACCGATCGCCGGGCCGCCATCCTGCCCTGGAAGGCCCCCGAGGACGTGCCCTTGATGTCTCCGGTGCAGGCCTCGGCGAGCTACCTCAAGCACCTGCGCGATGCCTGGCGCTTTTACCACCCCGGCGAGCCCCTCAAGGAGCAGGAGGTGGTGCTGACCGTGCCAGCCTCCTTTGACGCGGTGGCCCGCGAGCTGACGGCCGAGGCGGCCCGCATCGCTGACCTGGTCAACCTGACCCTGCTCGAGGAGCCGCAGGCCGCGTTTTACGCCTGGCTGGAGGCTACCGGCGAGGAGTGGCGCTCGCAGGTGGGGGTGGGCGACCTGATCCTGGTGTGCGACATCGGGGGCGGCACCACCGACTTCTCGCTGATCACGGTGGTGGACGCTGAGGGCGACCTGGGCCTGGAGCGCGTTGCGGTGGGGGACCACCTGCTGCTCGGCGGCGACAACCTCGACCTGGCCCTGGCCGTGGCGGTGCAGACCCGGCTCAAGGCGGAGGGCACGAAGATCGATCCCTGGCAGTTCCAGGTGCTCACCCACGCCTGTCGCTCGGCCAAGGAAGCCCTGCTGGGAGCCGACCCACCCGAGGAGATGCCCATCACCATCCCCGGGCGCGGCAGCAAGCTGATCGGGGGCTCGGTGCAGACGGCCCTCAAGCTGGCCGACGTCAAGGCGCTGCTGGATGGCTTCTTCCCCAGGGTGAAGGCTAACGATCACGCCGAGCGTCGCCGCTCGCTGGGCCTCACCGAGCTTGGCCTGCCCTATGAGTCCGATCCGGCCATCACCCGCCAGCTGGCCCGCTTTCTGGACGGCCAGAAGCCGACCGCGGTGCTCTTCAACGGGGGCGTGCTCAAGGCTGACAGCATCCGCCAGCGCATCCTGACGGTGCTGAGCTCATGGCTCAAGGAGCCGGTGCGCGAGCTCGAGGGGGGCGATCTGGAGCTCTCGGTAGCCCGGGGCGCGGCCCGCTTCGCCCTCACCCGCCGCGGCCAGGGAATCCGCATCCGAGGCGGACTGTCGCGCACTTACTACATCGGGGTGGAGATCCCCCGGCCGGCCGTGCCGGGAGTTGCCCCGCCCATCAAAGCGGTCTGCGTGGCCCGTAAGGGCATGGAGGAGGGCACCCGGGTCGAGGTGCCCGAGGCCCGCTTCGGGCTGGTCGTGGGCCAGACGGTGGAGTTCCCCTTCCTGGCCTCGACTCGCGAGGACGAGGTGGGCGCTCAGCTCGAGGACTGGGAGGACGAGGGCGTGGAGGAGATCTCCAAGGTCAGCGCCAGCCTCAAGGCCGACGAGCACACCCCCGGCGTGGTGCCGGTGAGCCTGGAGACGGTGGCCACCGAGATCGGCACACTGGAGCTGTGGTGCCACGAGCGCGAGGGCGAGGGGCGCTGGAAGCTCGAGTTCGAGGTGCGCGAGGAGGCGGCTCCGGCCAGAGCCTGAGCATTCCTGGGAGCGCTCGAGGGTTAGCGCAACTGGGGGATCCTTAGGAGCACCAGCCCGAAGTGCTGGCTCACCAGGTCAGGCGGTCCAGCCCGCACCACTCCGATCTGACCCGGCGCCTCATCCTCGCCCTGGCTGCCCTCGAGCTTCCGCCGGACAAGCGGGTGGAGGCCATGGAGAAGCTTTGTCGCGAGACTGGCGACGCGGCCGGGGGCCGAGCGATTCAAAGCCAGGGCCGAGACGGTAAAATCGGCGGTCAATCGGATGGATGCCCGAGCAGGGACGTGCCGAAAGGGCAAGGGGTGCCTTCCTTTGGCTGGAACGGGCTGGTGGTGCGCATGACCGACCCGCCGGCCTCACGCGGCTTGCTTAAGCCCAACTGATGCGCCCCGTCGACAGCATCCTGGCCCGTTGCCAGCCCGTCGAGGGCCTGCTCTCAAGCACCTGACCGGGTCACATGGATCTGCCTCAACACCTTCAACTCGAGAACTACCTGATCTTCCACGAGAATCGAAACCGTGCTAGACTGTCGGCGTATCCGAGGAGGCGACGTGACCGACAAAGCCCAGCAGATCATCGCGATGGCTCGCGAGCTTGACCCAGAAGAGCGCAATCGCGTGATCTCAGAGCTTTTGAGCCTCGATGAAGAACACGATCCCGAGGCAGAGTCTCTATGGAGCGAAGAGATCCGTTGCCGCGTGGAAGCGCTCGAGAACGGCACGGCCACATTGATCCCGTGGTCTGAAGCCAGGAAGCAGCTTCGGGCCGGCCTCAAGCCTCATTGACGCTGGACATCTTCGCTGAGGCTGTCGAGGGAGGGCATCGAAGCCCGCGAGTATTACCAGGAGCGCAATCCTGAAGCAGCCGAAGCCTTCCTCGACGAACTCGACAGGCTGCTTGACCGAATCGAGGTGGAGCCCTTCTCGTTTCCGAAGGACGAGCACGGTACGCGCAAAGCGCTCTTCAACCGCTTCCCCTACAAAGTGGTCTTCAAGCCCGGCGACAAGCTCATTGCGGTCCTGGCCATCGTCCACCAGCACCGCCGACCCAGCTACTGGCGAGAACGACTGCGACGAATCTGAGGTATAATCGAAGACGTGAGCGCCCGGCCAAAGGACTGCTGAAGAATCCTGGTGGATCCGGTGATGAGCGCGACCATCGGTCACGTCCTTTGAATTCTACTTTCACCATCTTTTCAGGCCCTCTGACATAGACTGTCAGCATGGACATCCAGCGCCTGCCGGTTTCCTCTGCCTCCACCCGACCCGAGCATCTTGGGGCGGCCCGTGAGCTGGTGGCTCGCGGGCACACCCTGGAGCGCTTCGACAAGTCGCTCTGGCGAGGCGAGCGCTGGACCTCGGCCACCCCCCAGCAGGTCGCCGAGGCGCTGGCCGAGCGGTCTTCGGTGCGCCTCAAGACCGACCAGGGCAAGACGCTGACCATCGCCAGCGGCGAGGACCTGCTCGAGGCCCACGCCCTGTGTGCCAACGGGCCTACCCAGAGCCTGCCCTCACCCGCCCTGGCAGCCGGCCTCCAGGCCCTGGAGCGGGTCGGCCGCCTGCTGCGCGAGCAAGAGCCGGTGACCGCCTACGAGGCCTACAACCAGCTGACCGGCGATGCCAACCACCCCGGCAACGGTCAGCTGACCTTCGAGCAGAGCGGAGTGATGGTTTCTCTGGGCAGTTCCGAGGAAGTGGCCACCACCGCCTGTCTGGCAGCCGATTTCGGCGATGGCAAAGGGCTACCACCCGAGGCCGCCCGGCTGGTGGCCTGGAGGAAGGAGGGCTATCAATTCGGCTCGCTGCTCACGGCCTTTCACCAGGACGCCCCTCTGGAGCTGAGCTACCAGGACCTGCCTCTGGCCCGGCTGACCCGCCAGGACTGGGTTCGCCCCGAGACCAGCGCCAGCTTGAAGCAGTTGCGCGAGCAGGTGGACGCCACCGCCCGCGAGCTGGGCCGGCCTCCCTCCCTCCAGCAGTGGCAGCTTCTCCAGCTCGAGCCCACCAGGCCCTTCCAGGAGAAGCTCGAGCTCTTCAAAGAGCTGCCCGACCCGGACCACTATCGCCTGGCACTCTCTCGCGCCCAGGTCGATCAGCCCCTGCTCGAGACGGCCCGCCCGCTGCAGCAGGCGCTGGCGACACTGGGGCCGCAGGCTCCCCTCGAGAGCCTGGAGCAGGCCTGCACCCATCTGGCCGGCTTGCAGGCAGAGGAGCGCCCAGCCTACCTCAGCCTGCTCCAGGCCGGTGCCGCCCCCCCTCTGGCCTTGCACGTCCTGGCCTCGCGCGTGGGCCCGGAGATCGCCGAGCGCTGGCTGCGCGTCCTGCCCGAGCAAGAGTCTGCGGGGCTGCTGGCGGCGGCCAGCGAGATTCCCGCGGCGGTTGAGGCCGGGCCCTGGCTGGAGGGGCAGCTCGCGCGGCTGACCCGGTCCGGACTGCAGCCTGCCGAGGGGGCCCAGCTCTTGATGGTGCTGCTGGGCCGGCGCCAGTATGATCAGGCCGAAGCCCTGCAGGAGCGGGCGGCCGAGCTGCCCCACGCCGAGCTGCTGGCCGCCGCTGCCGCCTCCGGCCGGCTGTCCAGTGACGGACCCCTGCTGCGGCTGGCCGCGGACCAGGAGCACCCGGTGCCGTCTTACCGGAGCCTGGCCGACCAGGTCCTCCCCGAGTATCAGAAAGCGTTCCTCAAGTTGCATGAGCAGTGCGGGCAGCTGGAGCAGTCGCTGGCGGCCTGGGAGGCCGTCAGCTCCGACCCGGCCCATCTTCCCGAGCGCCAGCAAGCCTGGTCTCAGCTCCACCAGGCCGTCAAGTCCGAGCAGGCCACCCATATTTTGAGCCAGCTGGGGCCCCAGAGCGACCCGGTGGCCTCGGTGCGCGACCTGCTGGCCCTGTTGCCGGCCGTGGGAGGGGATCTGGGGCAGGCCCGGGCGGCCTGGGACAAGCTGCAGGGGAATTCGTTCGCGGCTCAGCTTTTTGGCCTGACCCCCGAGGCCGAGCAGGCCTTGCTGGCGGCCCGCTACGTGGAGCGACGCGACCTGCCCTGCGCTCAGCAGCCCCTGGAGGACCGCCAGCAGGCCTTGCTGGCCCTGGCCCGAGCTCACCGAGGGGACCTTCGCTCGGCCACCCAGGACTACCTGTTCGTCGCCTCCGGCCTGGAGGATCCCGAGGCACTGCCTCAGGCGGCCCATCTCATGCAGGACCTGATCGCGGCCACCGGCTCGAGCCGAGAGGCGCGGCTGGCTTATGAGCAGCTGTCCCGGCTCGATCCCGAGCAGGGTCCGGCCCTCTACCCGGCCCTGCGCACGGCGCTGGCGTCGGCCGGCAGCGTGACCGAAGCCTGGCCGCTGTGGGAAGGCATCCGCAAACTGACCCCCGAGGAGGCCCGCCAGCGGACCGCTCCTCTCGACGACCCCGCCTTCGGCGCGCTGCCGGCTCGGGCCCGGGCCACCTTGGCAGCCGGCCAGCTGAGCGCGCCGCTCGGTCCCCCGGGCCTCAAAGCCCTCAAAGAGATGGTGGGCAAGCTCTCCGGCCTCAGCTGGCAGCCCACCGGCTCGTGGGTCCGCCAGGACGGCTCTTATGTCCTCAGTCGGGCCAGCGCCGGTGGGGACGTGCTGGTCTCCGGTCCCATCGACCTGCCCGCCGATGGGCAGTTCGAAGCCAGGCTCTTCGCCAGCTGGACCCTGCCCGAAGGAGCCCGCGTCAACTGGGATGTCAGCGCCGACGACGGCCTGACCTGGAAACCGTTGGTCTATGCCGAGAAGTCCCACGCCGTTCAGGGAGAGCAGGGCTATTCCTTGAACGCCTATGCCGGGAAAAGGGTGCGCTTTCAGATCGCGCTCGCGAACGCGCAGTCCGGCGCTGAGGCTCACTTTAAGCTCGATGGTTTGCGCCTTGATGAGACCAAGGTTCTGTCCCACGAGACCATCGGCACCCATCAGCTGACCCAGATCGGCTCCCCGGCTCTCAGGGGGGAGGCGACCTGGACCTCGCCCCCTCTGACCATTCCCAGGGGGGCTGATTCCACGCTCAAGGTGCAGCAGATGACCTGCAATCGCTCGCCCTATAACGATATCGAGCTTCAGGTCCAGGGCTCGAGCGGCGCCTGGGAGCGGGTTTCGTATTTCTACAGCGACAGCTATGAGTCGTCCACGCGAGCCATCTCGCTGGAGAAATACGCCGGCCAGACCATCCGTTATCGCTATCGGATCAACGTGAGCAAGACCGGATCGGCCAGCTACGAGCAGCCCCACCTGACCATCCACGATGCCCACCTGATCCACAAGAAAAAGGATCAGTCCGGGGCCCTGCACGAGGACCTTTTCCATCGCGAGCATCTCGACCCCATGACCCTGGCCCGCCTGGCGGCTGATCCCGCTGTGGCGGCACCCACCCGCGAGCGAGTGCTGCAGGGCCTGCAGGCTCTGGTGGAGAGCACTGGCCATTCGGGGAAAGCCTGGTCGGCTCTCGAGAGCCTGCGCTCGCAAGCCGACGCGCCCGACTTCGTGGAACGTTGCCGCGCCTACGGTTATCTGATGGGTGGCGAGAAGCCCGCCGAGAAGCTGGAGGAGCTGGTGGCCCACCTTCGGCCCGGCGATCGCCTGGAGGACCTGGCCCGCATCGCCAGCGTGCGCTCCGTGGAGCAACTGCTCGAGCTGCGCCGGCGCCTGGACGCCGAGGGAGGTCAGTGCGACAGCCTGGCATTCGTGGCCCGGGCCGCCGGGCGGGGGATCTCCCCGGAAGCCGCCTGGTCGGCCGCCGCTCCCCCCCTGGTGGGGTGCGAGCTGGCTCAGCGCCAGCAGCTGGTCGAGAGCCTGACAGAGAGTTTCGCGGCCGATGGGATTTCCCTCTGGAACGAGCTCACCGCCTGGCGCGAGCCGGCCGACAACCCGGCCCGGACGGTGCGGGCCCTGACCCAGCTCGGAAAGCTGGTTCAGGCGCCCCAGCTGCTGCAGGCCCTGCAGGCCCTGCAGAAGGCCCGTCGGGAAGGCCAGACCACCCGCTCGCTTCACGGCCTGGTCGAGGGGGTGGCCAACAAGATGCTGATGGAGGGTGGTGGCGACCTGGTGGCGCTGGTGCAGGCCACCCTGCTCGAGCGCGAGTCCGGCAGCCAGATCCTGGAGGAGGCCAACCGGATCATCCTGCCCGGCACCACGGTGGCCCGGCGCGCCTGAGCGTTTCCACGCAATCGCCGCAGCGGCCTCCATCTTGATCGCGTTTGATCCCATGTTCTTGACGAGCTGCTCTCTGGTGTTTTGTCCCGGAGCAGAGGCCTGAGAGGTTGATCGTCCCAGGCCCCGAACTGGGCACGAATGGCCTCGGTGGGACGTTTTCGCGAGCAGATGCTGACCTGTCTCACGGTCGGAGCCGAGCTCGAGCATGCCCTCTGCTGCCAGTATCTGTTCGCTGCCTTTTCTCTCAAGAAGAGCGTCCAGGAAGACCTCTCCTGGGCCGATCTCGAGACCGTGCGCGAGTGGACCGCGGCCCTTTTGCTGGTGGCCCGCCAGGAGATGGAGCACCTGGGCTACGTCTGCAACCTGATGACGGCTCTGGGAGGCACGCCTCACCTGGAGAGGGCCAGTTTCCCTTACGCCCAGGGCTACTGGCCCACCCACCTGCGCTTCGAGCTCAAGCCCTTCTCGGTCGAGTCCTTGACAAGGTTCGTGGAGTATGAGCGTCCCCAGGGCGTTCGCGACGAGTTCTCGCGCCCGGTTGAGCGCTTTCCTCACCCTCCCAGCGCCTCCCAGCGGTTCACCGAAATGCCCATGGAGTTCGAGGCGGTGGGAGACATCTACGCCCACATCCAGCGACGGCTGGAGAGCTGTCCCTACGACGACGAGGCTCTCTTCGTCGGGCCGCGCCGGGCCCAGATCGACAATGAGCTGCTGGGCAACGACCGGCGCGGCTACGCGGGAGTGAACGTCAATCCCGTGGTGGATCGGACCTCAGCCCTGGCCGCCGTTGGCCAGATCATCGAGGAGGGGGAGGGATCCACCACCGTCTGCCCCACCGGGCATTACCAGATCTTCCTGGACATCCTGCGTGACCTCGTGTCCCGGCCGGCAGGCTTTTCGCCGGCCCGGCCGGTGGCCGACAATCCCTGTGTGCGTCCCGCGGCGCTGGCGGGGGGGGCACAGGTCATTTCCGATCCCTTCACCTCCCGGGTAGCTGACCTCTTCGACGGTTGCTACGAGTTGATGCTGGGCATGCTCTACCGCTTCAGCATCCAGTCCGAGGAAAGCCCTGAGGAAATGGCCTTCCTGCAGCGGATGACCTTCTTTCCCATGATGACCCAGATCATTCGACCCCTGGGCGAGCTGCTGACCGAGCTGCCGATGGGACCGGACCATCCCGGCCTGAACGCCGGCCCCACCTTCGAGCGGCCGCGCATGGCCCTGGTGAGCAGCCACCGCCTGGGAGCCTGGACCATGATCCGCGAGCGCTTCCAGGACCTGAGCCACAGTTGCCAGAAACTGGCCGACCGGCGAAGCGACCTGGAGCGCTTGCAACTGCTGGCTCAGGTTCTCAAGCGATTGTCCATGCTCTGTCAGGGGGTGCGAGCGTGCTGATCGTTTGCTTTCAAGGATGGTTTCAGGTGCGCCTGGCCACCGACCCCGACCCCGCCGACGAGCCTCGAGGAGCCAGCGGCACCACCTTCGCCCTGGCAGGCGAGCCGGACTTCGACCGGATCGTTCGCTACCACGATCCGGTCGCTCCGCGAAGTTTCGGCCAGCCGGTGGGGGTTTTCGTCCATCAGATCTCGCTCAGAGGACAGCTCCAACCGGACCATCCGCTGTTAGGGGCGAAGGTGGAGATGCTGGACGACCCCCTCTTCGTGAACCACAACAATGTGGTTACCCTCTCTGAAACCGAGCCGATGGACCCCTTTCACATCAAGCTCTGGCGGGGGGCGCTGAGTCTGCAGCGCAATGATTTCTGGGATCCATCCCGACCCGAGCTGACGGCCTTCGAGGCCTCTCCCGAGATCATGCGACGGCGCCTCGGGGTGCTGAGCAAAGATTCGCTCAAGGTGGGTCTGACCACCGGCATCACCGACTATGCCGCTTACCGACTGGAGCGTCGCCGCAACCTCGAGGAGGAGCTCTCTCGAGCCGAGGGTGAGGTGGCCCGCGTCGCGCTGTCAAAACGAATCAAGGAGTTGTCTCGGGAAGACGACACCTTCCCCCGCGAGCGACTCGGCTACTGCATGACCTACCGTTTCGCCCTCAATGGTCGAGCGCTCGTGAAGGACCCCGACGGTCAACTGGGAGGAATCCCCGATCTCGAGCGCCACTGGCCGATCGAGCTGTGGATGGGGGCCTACGATTCGGACACCCTGTGCGGCTTCACCACCGGCATTCTGGAAGTCCCCCTCCAATGAGGCTCTTTCCTGCCGGGCAACCGGTGGATACCCCGTTCAAGCGGGGCGTGGACAGGGCGGCCTACCTGGCCGCCCTGCTCGGCCCCATGACCACGCTGCCTCAGATCGTGCAGATCTACCAGACGCACAGCGCCGAGGACATCAGCATCCTGGCCTGGGCCGGGTTTTCGGTTTACTCCGCCTTCTGGGTTCTTTACGGCTGGGTCCATCGCGATCTGCCGCTGACGCTCGCCAACCTGCTCTGGACCCTCCTTCAGGGGATGGTCCTGGTGGGAGCCATTCTCTGGGGAGGTACTTTGTGAGGAAGACTCTGACCACTTTGCTGCTGGCCGCTTGCCTGCTCTCGGCCTGCAGCGCGCCCGCGCCCCAGGTCGCCACGCCCATTAGCCCCGACATACCCGGTCTTCCTTTCCCGCTGCCGAGCACGGTCTCTCGCGACGAGTTTCAGCCCAAGCTGTACAGGTTCCTCACCGACCTGACCTACCGCAACCTGCCCGGCTGGCGCAGAGACAAAGGAGTCAGAGATACCGGTCCGTTCTTGGACGGGGTCTACTACGGCACCCATCCGGCTGTGCGTTGCTATTACTCGCCCCAGGCCTTCGCCTGGATGAAGGCGGGCCGGGTGGGCAAGATCCCTGATGGGGCGATGATCATCAAGGAGATGTACAACCCGCCGGCGGCCCGCTACGCCGGGCTCAACCCGGATACCTCGCTGCCCATGCCGACCTGGACCTGCATGATCAAGGACAGTGCTGGCTCGAAGGATGGTTGGTACTGGGTCTACTTCGACTCCAACCCCAACTCCACCACCCCTCCCACCCCTCAACCGGTGGACTCGGACAGTCCTCCCTTCACCTACCCCAACTCCGGTTTTGGCTCTTACTGCGTGCAGTGCCACACCTCAGCTAACGGCGAGGAGTTCACCTTTGCCGCCCTGGAGAACGTCGCCGGCGAGCCGGGTAGGCCCATCACCTATGAAGATGACGGCTCCTGGCGTCAGATGAAGGACGATCCGCTCAAACTCAGCGACGACAGGAGCGGTCGACAACTCATGGGCCGCCTGCACACTGCGCTGGACGGGTCGGTCGATTCAACCGCTGACCCTGACTACGTCAACGAGGAGCTCGTGGCCCAGTTCAACACCTTCGCAGATGCCCCCAACGGGCCAATCCAGGCCATTCCGGGGGTCACCACCGATCGCTCGGTTGCTCAGGCCCACCGCCAGTTCGTCAGCTCCGATCAGTGCATGTCCTGCCACGCCGGAGACAGCTCCCCGTTTGGGCCCAACATGTTCTTCCCCAACGAGGGAAAGGACGGTGTCGACGTCTCGCCCTTCGCCGAGTGGAGCTGGAACATGATGGGCCTGGCCGGACGAGACCCTATTTTCCACGCGCAGCTCGAAGGGGAGGTGGCCACCCATCCGGCTCGGGGTCAGCTCACTCCCGAGAGCATCCAGAATCTCTGCTTCTCCTGCCACGGGGTCATGGGCCAGCGTCAGCTCGCGCTCGACGACCCGCACGCCAACTTCACCCAGAGTCGCACCCAGGATCCCGATGACCCGTACGGTAAGCTGGCCCGGGACGGGGTCTCATGTGCCCTGTGCCACCAGATCCAGGACAACCGGAACGTCCCCCTGGTGGATGTGCAGACCGGCCGTTTCAGCCTCAACCCGCGCAACAGCCAGGGACAGCTCGTCCTCAACGGACCCTTCGACCACCCGGTGACCATGCCCATGGAGAAGAGCCTGAATGCCCAGCCCGTCTCCAGTGGCTTCATCTCCGATTCGCGGCTCTGCGCCAGTTGCCACACGGTGTTCCTGCCGGTCCTGGACGCCCAGAGCAACGTGGTGGACAATCGCTACGAGCAGGCCACCTACCTCGAGTGGCTCAACTCCAGCTTCCGTGACGGTGGCCCTGGCCCCCAGAGTTGCCAGCAGTGCCACATGCCTGATACCGCCTTCGGGCAGCTGCTGGACAACTTCAAGATCGCCAACATCCAGGATCAGGATTATCCCGTCACCTCGAACCTCTCGCCTCTCAGCCTTATCACCGTGCTCAAGCGCCCGGGATTCCGCCGCCATACCCTGCTGGGCATCAACCAGTTCGGGATGGAATTTTTCCAGCATTTCCCGGCTCTTCTTGGCATCAGCAAGGTGAACTTCATGTCGGGCACCACGGACGGCCTGACCCGGGCCATCCAGAACAGCCAGGAGCTCGCTCGCCAGGCGAGCGCCCGGGTCGAGCTGAGCAACGCTCAGAGGGTGGGCAACGTGCTCTTTGCCCGGGTGAAAATCACCAATCTGACCGGCCATCGTTTCCCCAGCGGTGTTGGCTTCCGCCGCGCTTTTCTGCTCTTTGAGGTGCGCGACGGGGCGGGCCAGGTCGTCTGGGCCTCGGGCCGAACCAACTCGATCGGCGTGATCGTCGGCCCCGATGGCCAGGCCCTGCCCAGCGAGTTCCACGATATCGATCCGCTCACCGCTCAGCAGGCCTTCCAGCCTCACTTTCAGACCATCACCTCCCAGAGCCAGGTGCAGGTCTACGAGGAGATCGTGGCCGACCTGCAGGGCAAGTTCACCACCAGCTTCCTCAACCGTGCCACCGACATCAAGGACAACCGCCTGATGCCCCTGGGCTGGACCTTCCCGGGTCCGCCCGGCTTTGCGCCTGAGTTCGCCGAGGCCACCGCCCCCTTTGGCGGGGCGGCTGACGACGCCGACTTCACCGATGGCACCGGGTCGGACACGCTCACCTACCAGGCCACCCTGCCAGCCGGAGCTGTGGGTCCCTTCTCGGTGCGGGCCGAGCTGTTCTACCAGGCGATCCCGCCTTACTATCTCCGGGACCGCTTCACCGCCTCACAGGGCCCGGCCTCGTTGCGGCTCTTCTTCATGACCAGCAAGCTCGACACCCGGAAGACCAACTTCCCCGACTGGAAACTGCCCATTGCCGAGGCCACCGTTCTGGTTCCCTGATTCAGGGATCTGTCAGCCTGGCGAGCTAGACTCGGGCCATGATCGCGCCCCTGGCCCTGGGAGGGCATATCCAGCCCTGGGAGCACGAGCCGCTCGAGCGTCTGGCCGAGCAGCTCGACCGCTACCAGTCGCTGGCGCGCAGCGAACGCGAGGCGCGCAAGTATGCCGAGCAGCAGAAGACCCTGCGGGCGCTGGTGGCCGACCCGAGCCTCTCGGCAAGGGCCCGCGGCTCTGTGCTGGCCGGCTGGTCGAGCACTCCCGCCCCGGGCTACTGGCTCAACCACTGGGAGCAACTCACCGGGGCCCCGCGCGAAGAGCTTTACTGTCAGGCGGACAAGTTGCTCTCGGGAGATCCCCCCAGAGTGCGCGAAGCCCTCTCGCAGCTGCCCGCCGAGTGCCTGGTGCGGGCCTGCCAGAGCTCGCTGGGGGCCGACTTCACCCCCCCGCAGGACGCGACCGTCGGTGAGCTGGCGGCCGCCGCCCAGGCTGCTCAGTCGAGCAGCGGGTTGTTCCACGGCGAGCGGACCGCCCGCATGCTGCGGGGCCTGTTCCTGGCCGAGCTGGCTCCGATCGAGCGCCAGCGCGGTTTCGAGCTGGTGGGTGACCGGCTGCACGCTCTGCGGATGGGCGATGCCACCGGCTATGTGGCCCAGGTCTCCGAGCTGATCACCCGACCCGAGCTGACCTCGACCGTGCGGCTGGCAGCCTTGCTCCACCTGGGTCCTGAAACCGAGCTGGAGCACGCTCTCGAGGCCGCTCGGCTGACCGGCGCCGTGGCGCCCGGCCTGAGCGCTGTGAGCGAAACGCTGAGGTTCGTTCAGCTCAACGGGGTGGTGCTGCGCAAGCGGGTCATCTCTTGAGGGCCCGAGCGTGCCAGTGGCTCAGAGCCTCGAAGTCTCATGGTCGCCACGAACGGGGTCTTGAGCGCCTCGGCTGCCAGGGCCTCGCCGCGCGCCTTCTTTAACCCCCTGGCTTGCGCCGCCTACAGATTCAGGTGGTGATCCATTCCTCGGTTGAAGCGGACCCGGCAGGCCCGGTCCTCGGCCGACTGCTCGGTCACCAGGTCAAATTCGGATCCGGCTCGACCGCAACCTTCCCGTCAGACGACGAATTGATAGCCGTTGCCGCGCACCGCACGCAGGGGCCTCCAGCCCGGCTTGGCCTGAGAGATCTTGCGACGCAGGCTGGATACGTGGGTGTCCAGAGTCTTCAGCGAGCCGCTGTAGTCGCGCCCCCAGATCTCGTCCAGGAGGGTGTCGCGCGAGGTGGTCTGGCCGCCGGCTGCCATCAGTCGGCGCAGCAACTCGAACTCGATGCGGGTCAGCCTGAGGTCATTGCCGTCACACAGGACCCGGTAGCCGGCCGGATCGAGGATCAGCCAGCCGGCCCGAAGCACCGACTCGGTCTGTCCGAGATCGGGGCGACGCAGAAGCGCCTCGACCCGAACGAGCAGCTCGGCCGGCTCGTATGGCTTGGTCACATAGTCATCGGCTCCCAGCCGGAACAAGGTCACCTTGTCCACGGTGGTCGTGCGTCCCGAGAGAATCAGAATGGGAACCTCGCTCTGCTGCCTGAGTCGGCTGCAGAGCTCGGCACCGTCGGCGTCGGGCAGCATCAGGTCGAGCACCACCAGGTGTGGTCGAGTGCGCCGGAAGACCTCGTCGAGGGTGCGCCCTTCGGTCATCCAGGTGACCTCAAAACCGTGGCAGGAGAAGAGCTCTTGCACGGCCCGGCCGCAGACCGCGTCATCTTCGACCAGGAGTAGCCGATGCAACCCTTTGCCTCCTCCACCCGACTCAAGTTGGCTCTGCGACAGAGTGTAGCACACACAGAGATCAGGGACTGACACGGCCAGCCCGTTCATAAACTATTAACATGGTTCTGAACTTTCTGGATGCTCCGGGCCTCCAGAACGGGCATAGTGAAGATGGCTCCCGCGGGCTCCATGATGTCGTCTCCCGTGGGAGCCACTTTCTTCTGTCAGCGATTCAGCATGGTGGGCAAGACCACCCCGCGCAACACGGCGAACGTGGCCGCTGTAGCCAGGGCTCCGGGCCAACCAAACTGAGCCCCGGCCGCCGCAGCCGCCAACCCCACGCCGGCCCCGATGGCGGCCCCCGCCATCTTGCTCTTGCCCAGCGACTCGGCCATCTGCATCCCGATGCCGGCACCGATGAATCCGTCCATTCCATAGGCCACCGCCGGCGAATAGCCCAGGCCGGTGAAACTGTTGGCCCCGCCAGCCATGACCAGGCCCATGAAGCCGGCAGCCAGGCCTCCCCCGGTATCCACCACAAAGCGGTCTTTGGGCTCCGGCGCCGCGGGCGGTGGGGGGGTGCTCGCTCCCTGCGGTCGAGCGTGGCGCACGGAGGCTTGCGTAATCTGCATCGTTGTCCCCTTCTTTCTCTCCTCGGGCGATCGCGCAGATCGCCATGCCTTGCAGGGTATTGCCGGGCGCTGAAACTTCCTTGAAAACTGATCTGAATCAGGGCAGGGTTGGGCAGTTTTGCTATCCTACTAAGCACGATGAGTTGGATGGATCGAGCAGTCGAGCCCTCGGAGGTGGTGGCGCCCCTCAAGAGCGGCAATCGGGTTTTTCTTCATGGCGCCTGTGCCACTTCCACCCCGCTGATTGAGGCTCTGGCCGCTCGTGGCGACCTGGAGAATGTCAGCCTTTACCACATCCATCTGAACGGTTCTCTCCCCACGGCAGAGCCGGCCATGGCCGGCCGGTTCCGCCACGTGTCCCTCTTCACCGGGCACAATCTGCGCAAAGCGAGTGCCGAGGGCAGGGCCGATTTCACGCCCATCTTCCTCTCCGACATCCCCTGGTTGTTCCTCAGCGGGAAGGTCGTTCTGGACGCCGCCGTCGTGCAGTTGTCGCCCCCCGACCGGCACGGTTTCTGCACCCTGGGACCTTCGGTAGATTGTGCCCGCGCGGCCGTGGACACGGCCCCGCTCGTGCTGGCCGAGATCAACGAGCAGATGCCCCGCACCCACGGCAACAGCTTCGTGCACATCGACAGGGTCGCTCGCTTCACCCTCACCAACCGCCCTCTGCTCGAGTTCCCACCCGACCTCCCGGGCGAGGCCGAGAAGGCCATCGCTCGCCAGATCGCCGGTCTGATCGAGAATGGCTCCACTTTGCAGATGGGGATCGGGGCCATCGCCGAATCGGTCCTGACCGAGCTCTCCGCTCACTCGGACCTGGGCATCCACACCGAGCTTTTGCCCGAAGGGGTGGTGAAGCTGGTCGAGGAGGGGGTGGTGACCAACCGGAAAAAGTCGATCGGCGCCGGACGGATCGTCACCAGCTTTGCCAGCGGAACCCGCCGATTGTTCGACTTTCTGGATGACAACCCGCAAGTCGAGTTCCACGGTTGCGACAAGACCAACGACACCCACATCATCCGCCAGCACGACCGTATGGTTGCCGTCAACGGAGCGCTGGAGATCGATCTGACGGGCCAGGTCTGCGCCGACTCGATCGGAAGCCAGATTTACAGCGGCATCGGCGGCCAGATGGACTTCATCCGGGGGGCCGCCCTGGCTCGCGAGGGCAAGCCCATCATCGCTCTGCCTGCCACGGCCAAGAAGGGACAGATGTCACGCATCGTCTCCGTGCTGAAGCCGGGGGCCGGGGTGGTGACCACCCGCGGGCACGTTCACTGGGTGGTGACCGAGTTCGGGGCCGTCAACCTCCACGGACTGAGCCTGCGCGAGCGGGGCGAGGCGCTGATCGGCCTGGCCCACCCTGATTTTCGAGCCGAGCTGACCCGCGAGCTCAAGCAGCTCAGGCACTTCTAACTGGCTGATGCAAAACCGGTCGTGCTGTTGAAGCAGAGCCCTTTGTTTTTTGAGCCGCGGCTTGACTCAAAAGGTCGGGACGGACTGACCGGACGTGCTAAGGCCTGGGAAGCAGGCCGGCCTGCCAGGCGTGGACAGCAATCTGAGTACGGCTCTTGACCCCGAGCTTGGAGAGCAGACGGCTGACGTGGGTCTTGACCGTGCTCTCCTGGATGCTGAGTGACTCGGCGATCTGGTGGTTGGAGTGACCGGCCGCGACCAGTTTCAGGACGTCCATCTCCCGCTCGGTCAGGCCGATATCGTCGGCCCTGGGGTGGGGCCGGATCTCGCGCACGAGACGTGCAGCCGCCTCGGGAGACAGCTGCACGCGCCCCTGGGCGGCCGCCTTGATGGAGGCGCACAGGTCCAGTGCCTGGGTGTCCTTGAGCAGGTAGCCGATGGCCCCGGACTTGATGGCCTGCACCACGGAAGCATCTTCGAGAACGCTGGTGAGCGCGATCACCTCGATCTCGGGCAGGCGCTCGCGTAACTCGCCGATGGCGGTCAAACCGTCCATGACGGGCATCAACAGGTCCATCAGCACGACGTCCGGCTTGAGCTGCTCGGCCTTCTCGAGGGCCTCCTGGCCATTTCCGGCTTCGCCCACCACCTCCAGCTCCGGGTCCTGGCTCAAAAGCAGTTTCAACCCCTGGCGCACCAGAGCATGATCATCGGTCAGCAGTACGCGAACAGCCATGGCCACCAGTTCCCCCGTCCCCTGTCGGCTCCCTCCTCCTTTAGGAGGACTCGGATCATCCCTCTCCGGTCGGACTCAAAAGACTTCTCGCGAGGGTCTTCTCCGGGCCTGCGCCTGGACTATTCTGGAGTCAGAAACGTCTTGGAGGCCAGTGATGAATCTCAGCGAAATCCCTCAACTGTGCGAATGGACTCACTCTCGAGTCTGCTCTCCCGGTCAGACGCTGGTTTTCGAGGGCGAGCAGCCGCGGACCATCTACCAGGTAACCCGCGGAGTCGTCAAGCTGACCCGCTGCTCCACCAACGGACGCGAGATCATCGTCGGTCTGGTCTATCCAGGGGAATATCTGGACGTGGTGGCCATTCTGGACGGCAGTCCCCACGGTGTCACGGCTTGCGCCCTGGCCGGGAGCGAGGTCGAGGTCGTCGCAGTCTCGCGCGAGCTGGCCCTGCGCTGCACCGACTTGCTCCACTTCTTGGAGAGAGCCGCTCTGCAAGAGCTGAGAGACCAGCGCGACTGGACAGTGGCCATGGCCCTCGAGCGCGTGGAGACGCGCGCGATGCGGGCCCTCACGATGCTCGGCGAGCGCCTGGGGGCGCGCCTGGAGAAAGGCTTCGAGCTGCCCTTGATGCTGAACCGGCAGGAGTTCGCCGAGCTGATCGGTACCACCACCGAGACTGCAATCAGGGTGCTCAGTACGTTCCGTCGCCGGGGGATCACGCTGGAGAGGGGCGGGTGGCTGAATGTTCTCGAGCCCGATGTCAGTCTGGCCTGACATGATGAGCCAGCAACCGAAGACGAGGGTCCTCCTCCTGAGCCCGGATCTGGCCGTGCGCTCCAGTTTAGCCCGTTTGCTCGAGCAGGAGCCTGACCTGGAGGTCTCCGAGCGGGGCGGCTCGGATGATCCGGACGTGGTCGTGGTGACCGTCACGGATCCCGAACAGGCTGCCCGGTTGCGCCGCCAGTTCCCGAACAGCCGCATCCTGGGCCAGGTATCGGTGTTCCGCCCCGAGCTCAGGCTCAACGGTCACATCGATCGGGTGGTGGACAGCGTGGCACCTTACGAAGTCCTGGTGAAGGCCATTCGCGAGCTGGGCTCTGGACGTTAATCGTTGCAGATCGGCACGTCGGCTCGCACCAGGGTGCCTTTGCCGAGAGTGCTGTCGAGTTGGAGCAGGCCACCGATGGCTGCCACCCGCTCGCGCATCGACTGCAGGCCCACGCGGGTGGGAGCCACCTGATCTTCCCGGAACCCCTTCCCGTTGTCCTCCACTTCCAGCACCAGCCGCTCGCCTTGCGGCATCACCCGCAGGGTCAGCTGGCTGGCCTCGGCGTGCTTGATCACGTTGTGCATCGCCTCCATGGCCACACGGTAGCACTGGTGCTTGTGCTCGATCCGCATCTGGGGCTCGTGACCCACGTCCAGGGTCAGTTGCAGCCGGTAGCGCCGCGCCAGGGCGCGCACCTGGCGAGCCAGGCTACCGGTCAGCCCCTCCGATTCGAGCGACTCGGGTCGAAGCTCCAGGATGAGCGCCCGCATCTCGGCCAACCCCGACTCGGCCAGCGAGAGCACGTAGTCGAGCGCTTCTCGGGCTCGGGCGGGATGCTCGATCGCATTCAGGGCCGCCTGAGTGCCCAGCACGATGCCAAAAAGGGCCTGCGAGACCGAGTCGTGCAACTCGCGCGAGAGAAACTTGCGTTCCTCTTGCATCACGGTGGTGCGCACCTCTTCCTCGCGCTGGGCATACTCGGTCTCGCGCCGGTGGATCTCGATGCGCAGCTCGACCACGTCGGAGATATCGCGTATGAAGCCTGTGAACTGGCGTTTGCCATTCAGATTGAGCTCGCTGACGGCAAGGTGGGCCGGAAAGAGGCTGCCATCCCTGCGCCGGGCGGTGACCTGTCGGCCCAGGCCGATGATACGGGCCTGGCCGGTCTCGATGTATCGGCGCATGTAGGCGTCGTGCTCGGCCCGATAGGGATCGGGCATGAGGATCTTGACGTTCTGCCCGAGCAGCTCCTCGACGCGAAAGCCAAAGAGCTTCTCGGTGGCCCGGTTGGCCGACTGGATGATGCCTCGCTCGTCGATGGTGAGAACGGCGTCCACGGCCATGTCCAGGATGGTCTGGTTCATGCTCAGTTGCTCGAGCATCTTTCGACGCATCACCTCGCAATCGGCGGCCGTGCCCAGCACCATAGCCGCCATGGTGATGCGTTCGCGCAAGAGATCGCTGGCGGCTCCGAAGACTCGGATTCGCCCCACGGCCTGCCTGCCTTGCTCGTGAATTTGTTGCTCGAAGGCGCAATCCCCGCTGGTCTGTCCCCGGGTGCAGGTGCGACCTCGAAATTCGATCTCCAGGCCAACTTCAGGATGATGCAGGTGGATCCGTCTGAGCACCTCGTCGGGGGCTGATTCAACCTCCAGCTCGTGGGTCAACAGGCGTCGGGCAAGCTCGATCATGGCCGGCCAGTTCTGGGTCCCCCTGCCGAAATCTTGCAGGGTTGCTCAGGATCGCCAGAGCCAGCCGAGAAGACCGAGCTTGAGCGCGTGAGCCCAGCACCCCGCGGCAGTTTGGCTTACCCGGTCGCGGAGGTATACTGCAGGCATGAGTCATCGTCCGGTGGGTGTCGTGTTTGCCCTTTTGTGCCTCTACCTCATGGCAGTGATCCTGGTCATAGGCGGCCGGGCCGACCGCTCGTAGGCTGAGAGCATGAGCTCAAAATCCAATCCCGGCAATTGTGGGACTCAGCTGCGACTCGAGCAAAGTCTGCTTTTGTCTTTCGAGCGCTCGTGAGCTCGTTGAAACGGGTCGACCCGGGAATTCTTATCGCCGGTCTGGCTCTTGCGGGCCTGACCACCCACGGCGTTCTCTGGTTGAGCCAGATGCCAGCTCCCTGGCTAAATGTGCCTCTCTTTGTCGTGCTGGCCCTGGGAGGCACCCCCCTGGTCTGGGACCTGCTCGTGAAGGCCCTGAGGAAGCAGTTTGGCAGTGATCTTCTGGCCGGCATCTCCATCCTGACTTCGATCCTGCTGCAAGAATATCTGGCCGGGAGCATCGTGGTCTTGATGCTCAGTGGTGGGGAGGCCCTGGAGAGCTTTGCGGTCAGCCGTGCTTCGGCCGTGCTCGACGCGCTGGCCCGCCGCATGCCCAGCCTGGCCCATCGGCGGGAAGGAGCTGAGTTGCGTGATGTCCAGGTCTCCGAGATCCAGGTCGGGGACCTGCTGGCCGTCCATCCTCACGAGATCTGCCCCGTGGATGGTGAGGTCAAGGAGGGGCACGGGCAGATGGACGAGGCCTACCTCACCGGCGAGCCCTTTCTCAATCCCAAGACTCCCGGCTCGAGGGTCCTTTCGGGTGCCATCAACGGGGACACCATGCTGGTGATCAGGGCCACTCACCGGGCGGTCGACTCGCGCTATGCCCGCATCATGGAAGTCATGAGAGAGTCCGAGCAGCGGCGCCCGCGGCTGCGTCGCCTGGGCGACCAGCTCGGGGCCTTCTACACTCCTGTTGCGGTGGCGATCGCTCTGGTCAGCTGGGGCCTGTCGGGCGACCCGGTTCGGTTTCTGGCCGTGCTGGTGGTGGCCACGCCCTGTCCCCTCTTGATCGCCATTCCGGTGGCCATCATCGGGTCCATCTCACGGGCCGCCCGGCGCGGGATCATCGTGCGCAATCCCGCCGTGATGGAGCAGTTGGACCTGGTGCAAACGATGATCATGGACAAAACCGGGACGCTGACCTACGGCCTGCCCTCCCTGACCGATCAGACCATGTTCAACGGTTTTGAGTCCCTCGAGGTGCTGCGCCTGGTGGCCTGTCTCGAGCGCTATTCGCGTCATCCCCTGGCGGGGGCCATCGTCAGCCGGGCCCAGGCGGAAGGACTGACCCTGTCGGAGGCCACGGCGATCAGCGAGCCAGCGGGTCAGGGCTTGATCGGGGAGGTCGATGGTCACACCGTGCAGGTGACCAGTCGGGCCGTGGCCGCTCGATTTCAGACCGAGCTTCCCCTCGGTGCGGGTCTGGAGTGCGTGGTGCTGGTGGACGGTCAGCTGGCGGCCCACTATCGTTTCCACGACAAGCCCCGGGACGAGAGCAGGCTGTTCGTTCAGCACCTGGGCCCCCGTCACCATATCAAGCGCAGCCTCATCGTCAGTGGCGACCGCGAGGAAGAGGTCCGTTATCTGGCCGAGCAGGTGGGTGTGCTGGAAGTCCATGCCGGCCAGAGCCCGGAGCAGAAACTGGCTATCGTGCGCCAGGAGACGAGCCAGGCGCCCACGGTGTACCTCGGCGACGGGATCAACGACGGCCCGGCCTTGATGGCAGCCACCGTCGGCATTGCCCTCGGGCAGGCCTCGGACATCACCGAGGAAGTGGCTGGCGCGGTCATCATGGATGGCTCCCTGATCAAGGTGGACGAGTTCCTCCACATCAGCCACAATCTTCGTGTCATTGCGCTGCAGAGCGCCGTGGGGGGGATGGTCCTCTCGATCCTGGGCATGCTGGCAGCGGCGCTGGGCTATCTGCCACCGGTGGCCGGCGCACTGGCCCAGGAGGTCATCGACCTGGCCGCCGTTCTCAACGCTCTGCGTACTGCCCTGCCCCCGGCCCGGCCCACGGATTACCAGGACGCAAACGCGGGCTTGTAAGGCCCGGTTGATACCCCGGGAGGGCTCGCCCGGGGGGCGGCGCGAAGGCTATCCCATGGGCTCACAGTGGAAAGCCAAACATCGCGAGGCAGCCGCGAACGCCAAGGGCAGGCTGTTCGGCAAGCTGTCCAAGGAGATTTCCATCGCCGCCCGCAACGGGGCCGATCCTGATACGAATGCCCGCTTGCGGTTGCTGGTGGAGCAGGCGCGCAAGGCTTCGATGCCCCGCGAGACGCTGGAGCGTGCCTTGAAGAAGGGCAGCGGGTCCGGCGAGGGAGCGCACTACGAGCACCTGACCTACGAGGGTTTTGCGCCCCATCGGGTGCCGCTCATCGTGGAGGCCCTGACCGACAACATCAACCGCACCGGTCCGGAGATGCGCGTTCTGTTTCGCAAAGGCCAGCTCTGCGCCTCGGGCTCGGTGGCCTGGGAGTTCGACTACCTGGGCATGATCGAGGCCACGCCTCAGGCGAGCGATACCGACCCCGAGGTGGCCGCCATCGAGGCCGGCGCCCAGGACCTCGAGCCCGGCGAAGAGGGAGCCACGCTCTTTTTTACCGACCCGACCGATCTCGACCTGGTCTGTCGGGCTCTGCCTGAGCACGGCTTCACGGTGCAGTCGGCCAGGCTCGGCTACCGGCCCAAGAACCCGGTGAGGCTGGACGAGGCTCAGCTCCAGGAGGTGGAAGCCTTTCTGAGCGCCCTCGACGCTCACGACGACGTGCAGAGCATCTACGTGGCCCTGGCCGGGTAGCCTCGAGCTTCCGCGCCTGCCAAGCGAGCAGTTTGCGCTGGGGGGTGGAGCTCAAGACCTTCGCAAGCAGCTGAGGCTTTCCAGAACTTTTCAGCCGTCCAGGCCAGAATACGCCCAAACGGGTCTGGAGGCACAACCATTCTTACCGCACTATCCTTCCGCCTGCCGGTAGCGTCCGCCTCGCGGCCGCCTGACGAGCGGGTGGCCCAGCTGATGGACGGAAAGGGCGAGACGCGCGCGTTGCAGCGCCATCTCGAGACCCTCTGTCGGGTCACGGGCAGCGCCTCGTCGGCGCGAGCGGAGATGGAGTTCTTGCTCCAGGTCGCTCCCGACGACCCCGAGGCTCACAAGCGCTACGTCGAGCTGGTCAAAGCCGGAGACGGGGTCGAGCTCGACAGCCAGCGCAAAGCCTTCCAGGCGCTCGAGCAGAAGAACGAGCCTCAGCTGCACGAGCAGTACCGACGCTTTCTCAAGACCTGCGCTCAGCCTTCGGTAGCCTACAACGAGTTCGTCTGGATGGACCAGAGCCTGCCCGCCGGCTCCAGCCGCTCCCGCGGACTCGAGCGCTACCGGCGGCTCATCGAGCACTCTGGCGGGGTGGGCTGGGAGCAGCGTCGCGCCGCCTTCAAGAACGGGCTGCTCAGTACCGCCACCCCCAGCGCTCCGGCCCCCCCTCCAGCCTTGAAGTCGGCTCAGGACGAGATCGCCCGCCTCACCGGCGACAGCGCCCTGGCGGCCCGCGAGCTGAGTGCCGTCATCGCCGCCCTGCCTCCCTCGGCCGAGCAGGACAAACAGCTCAAGCGCTACGTCAAACTGCTCGAGAAGGCCGACGGGGTCGAGCTTGCAAGCGTGCGGGAAGCTTTCGTCAAGCTCGAGCAGGCCAACGATCCCAAACTGCGAGAGTCCTTCGACAGCCTGCTCAAGGCGTGCGGCGGCAATGCCGCCCGAGCCCTGAGCGAGTGGCGCTGGATCGATTCGCAGCAGGCCGACATGGCTCGCTACGCCAGGTTGCTCTCCCAGAGCGAGGGAGCTTCCCCCGACCAGGTTCGCAACGCCTATCTGCACCAGACCGATGAGAAGGCCCAGCCTCCCCGCCTCAAGCGAGCCCACCAGGAGATCGCCCGGTTGACCGGGGACGAGATCCTGGCCAGCCGCGAGCTGGACGCCCTGGTGGCGGCCCTGCCCCCCAGCAACGAGCCCGACAAGCAGCTCGACCGTTACCTCGAGCTGGCCGAGAAGGCCGACGGAATGCAGCTTCCCAGCGTGCGCGAGGCGTTCGTCAAGCTCGAGCAGTCAGGTGACAAGAAAGAGCGCCAGGGTTTCGAGAAGCTGCTGGAAGCCTGCGACGCGGACGCCTCCCGCGCCTTGAGCGAGTGGAAGTGGCTCGAGACGGTCCAGGGCGATCTGACCCGCTACGCCCAGTTGCTCTCCCAGAGCGGCGATGCCAGCACGGCCCAGGTTCACCAGGCCTACGTCAACCTGCAGGGCCACCAGCTCGGCAAGGGCCAGGTGCAGGACGCGCTGGCCGATGGCTCCATCCTGGGCCTGCGCAAGCTGGGCCTGAACGGCTCCCTGTCCAGGCTCGAGGACCTGCTCGGCGACCGGGGCGCGGCCGCCCAGGAGCTGCAGTTCGCCCTCTCTCAGGTCAAGCCGGGTCAGGATCAGGGCGCCGTGATCGGTCGCTACGTGGAGCTGCTCGAGAAGGCCGACGGGGTTGGCGTGGCCAGCGTGCGCGAGGCCTTCCCCCTCACCGAGGACCCGAAGGTCTACCGGTCGTTCCTGGCCCTGCTTGAGACCGGTCGCCAGGAGATCGCTCCCGCCCTGAGCGAGCTGAAGTGGCTGGGCCAGAATGCCGACGACATCGATCGCTACCGCAGCTTGCTGGAAGTGACCGGGGAGCGCTCCAGCGCGCTCATGGCCGCCTATCCCATCCTCAAGAAGCTGCCCGCCAGAGCCATCGAGCAGCTCCGCCCTTTGCTGAGCCAGGGTCTGCGCGTGGACGAGGCAGCGCGCGACCTGGAGACCCTCTATACCCACCTCCCGGCCGGCGAGGACCCCGCCCCTGTGCTGCGGACTCTCGAGCGGCTGCGGGCCGAGGCGGGTCCGGATCAGCACCAGGGGGTCCGGGCGGCTCTGACCCGCCTGCTGAAGGCCCCGGCCGCCGAGCGCAAGGCTCAGGAGAAGAACTACCAGCTTCTGCTCGAGGTGGAGGGAGATCCGAACCTGGCCCTGCAGGACCTGGAGTGGCTGGTGGCCGACGCGCGCGGCGATCTGACCCAGCGCACCCGGTCTTACACCAATCTGCTGGCCGAGAGCTCCAACTCGCAGCGCGAGCCGATCCGCCAGGCCCTGCAAGAGCTGGCGGCCACCCCCGGCCCGCCTCCGCGCACCGGCCTGTGGGCCCGACTCTGGGGCAGCACCTCGCGCGAGGAGGCCTTCGAGAAGCTCTACCGGATGCAGGACGGCAATGCGGCTCAGGCGATGAAAGATCTCAAAGCCATCGAGTTCCACCTCGATCCCAACGAAGATCTCAAGAGCGCTCTCAAAGAGTTTGAGCAGCTGCTCGAGCAGACCGGCGAGCCCACTCGGACCCGGCAGGCCTTCGAGGCCATCCGGGGTTGCCCGTCTGAGGAGCGCAAGGAATTCAAAAAGGAGCTGTTCGCTCTCGGTAGCGAGCTCGGCGATCTCGAGCTGGCCCGACGCTCGCTGCAGGTGGTGCGCGGCTCGAAGAAAGCCGAGGAGCGCGAGAAGCGGATGCAGGCCCTGATGGGCTGGGCCCAGAGCGAGAAGTCGGCCTCCGCCGCCGTGGCCATGCTGGAGGCCTCGGCCAACCTGATGATCAACAGCCAGGGTATCGAGGCGGCCAGCGCTCAGGTGACAGCCATGCGCAAGAAGGGCGTGGCTCCCGAGCTGCTCAATACGCTGACTTACGCCGCCGCCCGTTGCTCGCGCATGCCGGGCAGCCCCTACCCGACTCCCGACGAGACGCTCTCGCACTATGTGGAGCTGTTCGGCCACGCCCGCAGCGCCAGCGAAGTCAGCGCCATCGAGAAGATCCTGGAGGGCCCGGGGGCCGGCAAGGCGCACGACCGCTCGCAGGTGGTGGCCGGAATTCTCAAGGGCCTTTCCCGGGTGGAAGGTTGTCGCGAAGAGCTGGCCTACCTGGGCCAGGCCCTCCAGCCGGACGAGTTCCTCTCAGCCGGCAAAGCTTACGCGCACCTCTTCGCCACCATGGGCGCCCACGGCATGGGCGCCAGCGGAGCGCGCAGCGAGCTGGAGTGGGCTCGCGAGCTCAAGCGCACCAAAGTGCCCGCAGCCGATCTCTCCACCATTCTGACCAGACTCACCTCCAAGATCCTGATCGGGAGCCCCATCGACAAGGCCCGTGCCATGGTGGAGGAAGAGATGAGCGGCGGTCAGATCATTGGCGAGAAAGACGAGTGGGTTATCATCGGCGGCACGCGGGTGCGACGCGCCCGGGGAGAGGGGGCTCAGAATGGAGCTGCGTGACAGCCGGCTGCCTTATCAGCAGCGAGCCCTCGAGAGGCGCCTGGCGGCGGCTCCGCGGGTGGTGCTCTCCACCGCTGATACCTACGTCAGCGCCGCCGCGCTCTCGACCTCGGGGGTGCTGCCGCTGCCGGGCGAGCTGTGGCGCCCCACCGCCGAGGTGGCCCACGGCCCGCTCCGTCTCGCCTCGGGGGCGCTGGCTCTGGCGCACGGCATCTCGGGTGTCCAGACTTTGATGAGCGCGCCTTACCGGGAGGATACGCGTGCGCGCAACCTGCGTCGGCTTCAGGGAATCGGCGACCTGGTGGCGGCGGCGGGTCTGGCCGGGCAGGCCTTCGGATTGGGTCCCTGGACGGCCGCTCTGGCCGTGGCCGGGAGTTTGACTGCAACCACAACCAGCTGCTTGAGAGGGAGGATGCGATGAATTCTCTCCATTTTGAGCGAGCAGGTTTCTCACCGCACGTTTCGTGGCCAGGTCCACGCGACGAAGTCAAGAGGAGGAGAGGGTCATGATCACCACCCTGAGCAACATCCCCTACAGCCAGCGCAAGCGCGAAGCGGCCGCGAAAGCGGTGCCCAGGCTGGCCATCAACGCCGTGGACGGCTACGTGGCCGCCGCCACGCTGCAGGGCTTTGGCGGCCAGGCGGCGGCGGGCCATTTCAGCGTGCTCTCGGGAGGGCTGGCGGCCTTCCACGTCGGCTCGGGCATCCGCTGCATGATGAAGGCCGGTGACTCGCGCGACGAGGTCGAGAAGAAGCGGCTACAGACCATGGCCATCGGCGAGGTGCTGACCGGAGTCGGCTTTGCCGGGATGACCTTCGGACTCGGCCTGTGGGCGATCCCCGTGGTCGCCCTGGGCGAGATCACCACCAACTTTGCCCGGTTCACGTAAGGAGGAAGCCATGCAGGTATTCGCAGCTCAGATTCCAACCTCTGTCTATCACGCCCCCACCAGCTCGGCCAGCACTTATGCCGACCAGAAGCGGGGCAATCGCTACCAGTCGGCCGGCAAGCTGGCCCTGGGCGCGGCCGACCTCTACATCGCCGGAGCCACCGCCTTTGCCAACACCGGCACCCTGGGCGATATCATGCCCTGGATGAGCGGTGCGGCGGCGGTCTATCACGGGATCAAGGGCGTCAGCCAGGTGTGGGCCGAGTATGGCGAGCGCACTCCTCAAGAATACGCCACCGGCACCGGCAACTTCATCATGGCTGCGGGCTTCGGGGCGCTGGCCTTCGGGCTCGGTCCCTGGGCTCTGCCCATCATCGCCATCGGCCAGGCGGCGGTGCTGGCAGGCGATCACTACGGCAAGCGCTGAGCCTGCTGGAGGGCGTACAGCGGTTGCTCCAGGCACTGATGATCGGGGGGGGAGCCATCGGCGCCCTGGCTTCCGTGTCAAGGGTCAAACAGCGGAGCCAGTTTGGCGAGCACTTCCTGCATCAGCGCGCCGGGTAAGCTCTCCAGTTTCTTTCCCGATCGCGCGCCCAGGTCAAGCGCTCGCGGTTGGTCGCAGCGCACGACCCCGGTCGTCCGGGTGCCGGCACGGTCCAGGGAGACAGCAAACCCGGCGGTGCGAGCGAAGTTGCCGCCGGTGGTGATGGGGACAACCACGGGAACCCGGGTCAAACGGTTGAACGCTCCTGGCGTGACCACGAGGACTGGGCGTCGACCCTGCTGCTCGTGGCCAGAGGTTGGGTCAAGAGTGACCAGGTAGATGTCTCCGCGCTCCATCAGACCATCTCGTCTCCGACCGGCTCGCCGTCGAGCCACTGGCGGTCGTCCTCGGAAAGCTCAGCGGAGGCGTCGCACTGGGCAAGGAGCTCATGCAGGGTGTAGCGTGGCTGTTCCTGTGGCGCGATGATGAGGCGGCCGCTCTCGACGGTGATGCCGACCGTGGCTCCCGCTTGCAGATTGAGCACTTCGAGAAGCGCAGGCGGTACCGCCAGCATAATCGACCCCCCGACCTTTCGTAGAGAAGTCTTGTGCACTGGTTCGCTCCTGTTTTATAAAAGTATAACATGGAGGAGGCACGCTGCCCAGGACCTGAACCCTCCAACTCGGAGCGAGCCTGGAGTAGCTCGAAGAATGTCCTCCCTGGCCACTAGAAGTCCGGCCGCCTACAATATCTTGTGGTGGCAGAGGTTCCCCCCGACACACCATGGGGGGTTGCGGCCGGACTTCTACTGTGCTCGCACTTTGGTTTTGCACATTAGCCCAATCTGACGAACGCGCCGGAACTGCGTTCCAGCGCGTTGTAAAGTGCAAGACCAAAGGCCTTGCACT
>JAANMY010000166.1_pt1 | contig 91260 bp, 58 predicted proteins | sample 7279691 | NCBI WGS metagenome assembly JAANMY01 (sample SAMN14094543, study PRJNA606508) | bioreactor metagenome | isolation source: A lab-scale SPAN reactor treating ammonium-rich wastewater day 388 | place: Ireland: Galway | collected 2018-02-07 | reverse complement strand
AAAATGGAAACGACCCTCTACGCCGAGGTGGCGGGACGGGTCGCCGAGGTGCTCGTCCGGGCCGGCACGCAGGTCGAGGCAGGCGACCTGCTGGTGCGTCTCGAATAAGCGGGATCACTACCAGCCCGGAGTGTCAGCGCCGGGTTCTTGTCGCGCCCGTTGCTGGCGCTCCGGGTTGGTCAGCGCAGGATGGGGAACCCCAGCAGCGGGGGCCGCAGACACCGGCGCGGCAGTAGCAGCACTGTGCCGTCGGTCAGCGGGGCGAACAGGCGGTCGGGTCCGAACGGCACCGGGGCGGCGGTCGGTGCGGCGCTCGCCTGCACCGCATAGCCCAGCCCTGCCAGCTGGCCCGTCGCCGGGTCGATGGCGTGGAACCGGCCGCGCTCGTCGGCGGCGACGAGCACGCCGTCGATGAGCTGTGGGACGCCCGCCACGTCGGCCTGGAACTCGTATGCCGGCCAGGGCGGGCGGTCCCGGTCCGGGTCGAGCCACACCAGCCGCCGCCCTTCCAGGATGCACCCGATGCCGTTGCCGCGGACGAACGGCCCGGCCGTGATCCGGCCGCTCAGCGAGGGCCAGCTCCGCACGGTGCGCAGGCTCTCGCCGTCCAGCAGTGTCACCGTATCGGCGCTGTCCGCCACGCAGACGCGCGGCCCGCCGCTGACTCCGCCGGGGAGGACCGCGGGCGGCGCCACGATGCGGTTCGACAGCTCGGCCGTGGCCCGGGTTTCCCACATCTTGCCGTCCAGGTGCATCCGCAACACCCCGCGGCTGCCGTCCGTGACGAGGAACTGATCCGGACCGAGGGCGACGACGTGCCCCGGCGCCTGCTCGTCGGCGTGCGGCGCACGCCAGTTGGTGGGGCCTGTCGTCGCCGCGCCGCCGGCCAGTGGCTGCCGCACCAGGACGCCGTTGCTCAGCGGCAGGATCAGCGCGTCGCCGACGACCGCCGGAGTGCCGGCCAGCGATGCCTGGAGGGTGAACGCGCGCGGCGGCCCGGGCTCCTTTCCCGGTGCGAACGTCCGCACGGTCAGGACGTGGTCCGCCCCTCGCCGGTGGGCCGCGACGGCGAGGACGGCTCCGTCCGGAGTCGCGAGCAGGTGGGCCAAGTCCCCGTCGCCGAGGAGCCGACCCGACACCCGATACCCGCCCGTACGCCAGGCGCTGCCCCAGCCGCCAGCCACAGCTGCCGGGTCGAACAGAACCAGTGCGCCGCCGACGTCGCGCGCCAGCACGCGCTCGCCGATCGCGACCGGCTGGCCGCGGCACACGACGCCGAGCTGTCGCTGCCAGCGCGACTCGCCCCTGTGGGCGTCGAACGCCGTGGCCAGGCACCCCAGCCCGTCGGGCGACTGCGTCACGAGGTAGAACACCGCGCCGGCCTCCTCCGTCTCGACCTGCGCGGCGTGCAGCGGCGAACCGGGGCGGAGCAACTCGTGGCCGGCCGGGTTCAGCCGCGGGCCGGCGGCGCGGGTGAAGGCATACCGGAGCCGAAACAGGCCGCCGTGGGTCAGCGCCCAGAACGTCTTCCCATCGGCGTGGACCACCTGGGCACGGGCCGAATCGGACCGGCCCCGGCTGGAGAGGGCGAGCCGCTGACGGCCGAGCAGGGACAGCGGCCCCGACCCGTCGGCGCGCGGCTCGATGGCGTAGAGGACGAACTCGCCCGCGTCGGTGACCGCCGCCAGCTTCTCGCCGTCCGACCACGGCGGAAACCACAGCGCCCCCGCCAGCGGCCCTTCCTGCTGCACCGGCTCGGCGTCGGCGTCGGCGACCGGGAGGGCGAACACGCGCAGCCGGACACCTCCCAGCCCCTCGGCCTGGCCGAGGACGAGATACCCGTCGGACCCGGCGGCCTTCCCGTCGGCCCGGGCCGCCCCGCGCCGGCCGACCACCAGGGGGGCGGCGCGCACCGACCCGCTCGGGTGGCCGGAGTAGAGGACCGCCACGCACGTCCGCTTCGCCACGTCGAGAACGTAGACGCAGAAGCTGTCAGCCGGCAGGTAGAGCAGGTGCGTGCCGGGCTGATGGGCGCCGCCGGCCGACAGCGGCTGCCCCAGATCGTAGAACCCGACGAGGGTGCCGCCGGCCAGGTCGATCTCCTCGACGCGCCCGCCGTAGGTCGGGACGAAGGCGCGACCGTCGATTGCGACCGGCGCGCCGAGGCACGGGGCCGACAGCCGGCGACACCAGCGGGTGGCGCCCGTGGCCGCGTCGAGGGCGGCGAGAGCCTGGCTGTCCGACGACAGGACTAGCACCCGGTCGGGGGCGATCTCGTCGCGCGGCAGCCACAGCGGGGGCGTGCCGGTGTCGGCGCCGAGTCGGACTGCCCACCGGACCTGGCCGTTGTCCGGCTCCAGGGCGTAGAGGACGCCGCGCGCCAGGGCGAGGACCGGACGGCGGCCGGGACGCGCCTTCCCGCCCCCGGCCTCCAGCGCCGGCAGGACGAGCAGGCTGGGCGCACTCTCCTCGACGAGGTCATCGCGCGCTGGAGCGGGCGCCAGGGCCGTGTACTTGACGCTGGCCCGGTGCGCCGCTGGCAGGCGGTCCAGCAGCGCCTTCACCTCCGGCTGCTTTTCCAGCCCAGCCCGCCTGGCGAGCCCCCGCGCCTCCTGGACAAAGACGGCCGAAGGGCCGCCCTCCAGCCGCTGCTTGATGGCGGCGACGGTGGCCTCCTGCAGCTCGTGGGCGGCGATCCGTTCCTCGGCGCGCTTGAGATCCTCGGCCGGCGGCGGCTGGTCCCTGTACTTCGTCGCCACCTCGTAGAGCCCGGCCGCCTGGCGGAGCAGGTCGCGGTCGAGCTTCTGGTCCGCCAGCGCCAGGAACTCGCGCGCCAGACGCCGGAACCCCTCGTGCAGCTCGGGGTGGTACTTCGTCAGCCGCGGGTCGCCTCTGTACTCGCCGACGAACGCCAGCACCCGCTCGGCGTTGCGCTTCATTTCCTCCGGCCCCTGCACGCTCTGGAGCGGGTCGAGGACGTCGGCCAACTCGGCAACGAACCGATACGTCGCCTCGTCCGGGCTCTGCGGGAAGTCGCGCGCCAGGGTGCGAAACTGCTCCGCGGCCTCGGCGTAGCTGCGTTCCTGAAAGCGCTTGACGGCCAGCTGGTAGCGGTCCGCCTCGTTGCCGGCCTCGCGCCGCGCCACGATCTGCAACCCGCCCCACACGGCCCCGCCCAGCAGCGCGAGCAGGACGACGATCCCGACGAGGGAGCGGCGCCGGCGGCGCGGCGGCGTCGGGTCGGGTTCCGGGATGGGTGTTGCGGAGGAGGCGTAGGCGGCCAGGTCTGACAGCCCCTCGGCGACCGTCTCCCCGCGTGGCGGCGGACCCGCGTGCCAGTCGGCCACGGCGAATGGGGCCGCGCCCGCTTCCGCCGGCGCCGGTTCGTCCGGTGGGGTCGCCGCGGCGCCGTCTCCCAGCCCCAGCTCGCGCAGCATCGCCTGGGCCTCCTCGTCCGAGAGCGCTTCCGGCGGGGTCGGCTCGGGAGGCGGGGGCGGCGCCGCAGGGGGGGCCGGCTCCTGGGTTGTCGCGGGCGGGGCCAGGGGCGCGGTGGCCGGCGTGCTGGGAGGCGAGGGTGGGACGGCGCCGCGGGTACGGACCGCCGCGGGGGCCGCTGACGGTGGGGCCACCTGGGCAGGCTGGGGCGGCCGCGGACGGGGCGCGGGCTTGCGCGGCGTCGCAGGGGGGGCGGCGCCGCGCGTGCGGACCGGCGGCGGGGGCGGATTCATCACCGGGCCGCTCGGTTCGGGCGAGGCCGACAGCGGTTCGCTCGCGGCTGGCCCGGGGTCGGCCTGCTCGGCCTGGAGGATAGGGACCAGATCCCCCACGCCGCCGGTGACGTGCCGGGCCGGCGTGGGCGGGGCGATGGGCGGGGCGATGGGCGGGGCGGGGCCGTCCGCGTCGCGGATCTCAAAGACGAAGCGGCACTCCTGGCGGGGGCAGCGCATGTGCTTGCCGCGCAGGGCCGGTTCGACCTGGTAGGTCGTGTGGCAGCGCGGGCACGTGGTCTTGAGGTGCATGCGGCGATCCCGGGTAGGGGGGAGCCGGTGACGGCGTATCCGTCCATTGTACAACGGCCCGCGCCGACAGGGAGTCATCGGCCGGGGCCGGCCGCCGCGTTCGCGGTTCCTGGTTGTAAGGAGAAGCCACCCGTGGTCTTCAGGTCGGTGTGGGAGTGCCTCCTACCCGACGTGCGTCGACTGGGCGCCGGGGGCGCCCGCGAGAGAGGCGGCTTTATGGAGAAAGATGAGGGTGCGGTTGCACATCCGGATCTCGTCGCCGGATTTCAGGTGGGTGGGTCCGGCGATGCGGTGCCCGTTGAGGAGGGTTCCGTTCTTCGACGCGACGTCGTGCAGCTCGCATCGGTCGTCCAGGTGGACCAGGATGGCGCAGTGCCGCCGCGAGATATACGCATCTGGAACGACGATATCGTTGTCCGGCATGCGGCCGACCGTGTTGAGGCCGATCTTGAGGGGGTAGATGTAGTCCGCGTCCATGAGGACGTACCGGCACCCAGTCGCGGACGGCTGGCCGGGGACGTTCTGGATGGCAGTGTTCCCGTGGGGGGCGTGCGCGAGGCTCGTCTGCCGCTCCGCCGCCATCGTCTCCTCGCCGCGCGCTACCAGCAGCTGCTCGCGCGCCGCGCGGAACTCCTGACGCCGCGGTGCTTCGAGATGAACGCTATTCAGCCGGGCGTCGAACATGACGGGGATACTCGTTCGGACGCAAAGCCACTTGACGGAATTACGACCGCCCTTCCTGAATGCTACCGCGCTGGTCCGGGGTGTCAAGGAGCCAGCGGAACCGCGTCCCGGGGTCGCTGGATCAGCCCGCAGCGCCGGCGCCGGGCGCTTGCAGGCGCCCGGCGCTGCGGGTTGGTAAAGCGCGCCGCGCGGGTCAGGGGAACGAGATCTCCAGGATCTCGAAACGCACGACGCCCATCGGGACGCGGATCTCGGCGACCTCGCCGGCGCGCTTGCCGAGCAGGCCCTGACCGATGGGGCTGGTGGTGAGGATCTTGTTGTTGTCGTAATCTTCCTGCCCGGGACCGACCAGCTCGAAGCTCTCCTCCTCGCCCAGGTCGAGATCCTTGACGCGGACGCGGGTGCCGAAGACGACGGTGTCATTCGACAGGGTGCTCGGATCGACGAGTTCGGCCCGCCCGAGCTGGTCCTTGATGTCGTTGATCTGGGCCTGCTTGATGCCCTGGTCCTCGCGGGCCGCGTGGTACTCCGCGTTCTCGCTCAGGTCGCCCATCTCGCGAGCGGCGGCGACCCGGCGCGTGATCTCCGTCATCTCCCGTTCCAGCTGCGCGAGTTTCTCCTTGCGCTTCTCGTAGCCCTCGCGCGTCATCGGGACTCGTTCCATTACGCTGGCCCTCAGCTCCGGATCCTCGTGTTAACAAGCACGCCGCCAGGTTCATCAAGGCGCCCGACCCTGCCGGACGGACCCGGCAGTCACGGGGCGGCGGCGCAGCCTGACCAGATCTTCCGGCCCGTGAAACGAACACACCGCCTCACGCCCTGGCGGAGAGACGGTGCGGGTTGTCTCACGACCTCTAATCGTAGACCCCCCGACCTTCCTGGAACAAGGGGGATTGGCGAAAAGTTACCCGTCTGTGCGGGCTGGCGCGGGGTGTTTCGATCCCCGGTCCGGGGCATCCGGCTTCCCCGTACAGCCCATCTTGCCGACCAACCGCCGAGTTGTAAAGAGGAGTCGGGCCAACGGACCGCCGAATCGGGTCCGAGGAAGGAGCGCCCTCAACCCCGGAATTTGGTCACCGGCCGCGCCTGCTGCATCAAGTGCAGCATCTGCATCAGGTCGTAGGCCGTCAGCTCGCACAGCAGTTCCGTCACCCTGGCGTGCAGCTCGTCGTCGAGCTGCGGCTCCAGTTCCTTCATCAGCTTCGTCAGCCGTTTTTCCTGGTCCTTGATCTCCTTCTCCTCAACGACTCCGTCGGCCATCGTCTGCATGAAGGATTCGAGCTGTCGGGCGTACTGCTCGATCAGCGGTTCCTGGGTCTTGTCGTCGAGCCAGCTCTGACGCTTCTTGCTCTTTGCCATGTCAGGATCCTCTTATTGCCGGTTCCAGGAGGGTGGTGTGCCCTGGGGTTTTGGGAAAGCCCACGGATCGCGCCCCGTGGGTGAAGTCGCAGACACTTCACCCACGGGGCGCGACCCGTGGGCTTTGGTCCTCCTCACTTCGCACCGCGGTCACCGCGCCGTCTCCTTCTGCTTCGCGGCCGGCCCGATCTCCTTCGCCGCCTCCGGAACCTTCGCCGTTTCCGGCGTCACCAGGCCCAGCTGCCGCTCGAAGTCGCGCAGCGCGTCTTCCGCCTGCGCCTTCTCCAGCTCCTGCTCGACCTTGATCTCGGTGAGCCCCTCGCTGGAAAGATCCGCCGCCACCCGTGCCTTCGCCCGGTTCAGGCTGATCTTGTCCTGTACCACCTGCTCGATCTGGCCGAAGTCGGTCGTGACGTTGAAATTGAAGTCGTGGGCGAGCTGCGCCAGTTCGGCCTCGGCGCGGCTCATCTTCAGGTCGGCGTCGTACTTCTGGATCTTTCCCTTCAGCTCGGCGAGCTTGCCCGAGGCGTGCTTGATCTTGGTGAGATTGTTGTTGTACGCCTCCTCGTGCATCTTCAGCTGGGTTTCGTTCTCCTGCAGGCTCTTCTGAGCCTTCTGCATCTCGATGGCGAACTTCGCGGCGGTCTCGCGGTCGCCCTTCTGCAGGTACGCCTTGATGCGGGCCTCGAGGTTCTTGACGTGGGCCTGGTCCGCCTGGGCCTGCCGGCTGACGCGCTCGACGAGGGCCCGGTACTGCTCCAGTCCGAGCCGCCCCCCCCGCAGTTCCTCGACCGCCCGGTCGTACTCGTACTGCATCTGGGCGACCGGGTCGGCTTTCCACAAGAAGTTTGCGAGCTTGTTGAACTGCGCCTTGATGGCTCGCCAGATCTTGCCGAAGATCATCGCCACACCTGGCCTTTCTACCGATGGATATGTTCGCCGCGCCGGCGCGCGGGGCGGCGGGCCGGCCGCCTGCTCCTTTCTGTATGTTCGCCGGCGCCGCCGGTCAATTGGGCCGGAAACGTCCGTGACATGTGCGACCGGGCAGGAGTACAATGACCGCCGGTGCAGGAACAAGGAATGGAATGGGTCAAGCCCACGGGTGGCGTCCCGTGGGTCAGGTTCCCAGCACTTGGCCCACGGGACGCCACCCGTGGGCTTTCCGAAAACCGAACTGGAGGTTGTCGGGGTGATGAGAAGATGCCGTGTACTGCCGACCGCGTCCGCAGTTGCCCTGCTCGCCTTGCTGGGCTGGCACGGCTTGGCGGCTGCGGCCGACCCGACCCCCGAGGCGCGGGAGTTCTTCGAGAGGAAGATCCGTCCGGTCCTGGTCGAGCACTGCTACTCGTGCCACTCGCAGCAGGCGAAGAAGGTCCGCGGCGGACTGCACCTCGACAGCCGTGAGGCGATCCTCCGCGGCGGTGACACCGGGCCGGCACTCGTCCCCGGGAATCCAGGCAAGAGCCGGCTGATCGAGGCGGTCGCCTACCGTAACACCGACCTGCAAATGCCGCCGAAGACGAAGCTGCCAGCAGCGCTCATCGCCGACCTGGCCGCGTGGGTCCAAATGGGCGCCCCCTGGCCGAAGGACGGTGCGAAGATCGTCGGCGCTACGGACGGGTTCGACCTGCAAGGGCGCAAACGGGAGCACTGGGCGTGGCAGCCGGTCCGCCCGCCGGCGCCGCCGCCGGTGCAGGACGGCCGCGAGTTGCTCGGCCCGCTCGATCGCTTTCTCCGCGCCCGATTGGAGGAGAAGGGCCTGACGCCCGCCGGGTCCGCCGACCGCCGCACTCTGCTCCGCCGCCTCGCGTTCGACCTGACCGGCCTGCCGCCCGCGCCCGCCGAGGTGGCCGCGTTCGTCGCCGACCGCTCGCCCGATGCCTACGCGCGGCAGGTCGAGCGTTACCTGGCGAGCCCGCACTTCGGCGAGCGCTGGGCGCGACACTGGCTCGACCTCGTCCGCTACGCCGAGTCGCGCGGCCACGAGTTCGACTACACCAACCCGAACGCCTGGCAGTACCGCGACTACGTCCTCCGCGCCTTCAACGCCGACGTGCCGTACAACCAGTTCGTGACCGAACACGTTGCCGGCGACCTCCTGCCTCGGCCGCGACTGCACCCGATCGAGGGATTCAACGAGTCAGTCCTCGGCACCGGATTCTGGTTCCTCGGCGAGCAGGTCCACTCGCCGGTGGACATCTGCCAGGACAAGGCCGACCGCTTCGACAACATGCTCGACGTCTTCGGCAAGACGTTCCTCGGGCTGACGGTGGCGTGCGCCCGCTGCCACGACCACAAGTTCGACGCGCTCGCGGCGAAGGACTACTACGCCCTGTGCGGGTTCCTGGAGAGCAGCAGCTACCGCCTGGTGCGCTTCGACTCGATCGAGCACAACCGGCGCGTCGCCGCCGACCTGTGGCGGACGCGCGCGCGCGGCCGCGCCGCCGTTCAGAAGGCGGTGGCGGGGTCGATGCAACCCGTCCTCGATCGCCTGGATGATTACCTGCTGGCGGCGCGGGAGGCCGGGGCCGCCAACGCGGACGCGGTCGCGCGGCGCCGCGGACTCGACCCGGAGTTGCTGCGGCGCTGGGTGACGCACCTCGCCTCCGCCGCCCGCGACGCGAACGACCCGCTGCACGCCTGGGCGCGCGTGGCGTCGGACGCGACGAGCGCGCGGGCCGGGCGCGTCGCCGAGGCGCTCCGGCCGCTGGTCGAGGGCTGGCGCAGACGCGAGGCCGACGCCGATACCGCACTGACCGGCACCGAGGTGGTCATCGACTACGGCGCGCCGAGCCGCGAGGGCTGGATCCAGGACGGCTTTGCGTTCGGCCCCGGTCCGGTGCGGCCGGGCGAGGTGCGTCTGGGCACCGACCCGGCTCGACCGATCGCGCGGGTCTTCACGCGCGCCGCTGCCGAGAAGGATCCGGCGTGGGACGGGCTGAAGCTCGCACCCGGGACAGAGACGGATCCGGGGAGCCTGGGCAAGGTGGTGCGCTCGGGTCGGACCCTGCGCACCCCCACGTTCGAGGTGCGGGCCGGCAAGGTGTTTTCCCTCGTCCGCGGCACGGGGCAGATCTTCGCCGCCGTGGACCACCACGTCATGATCGCTGGCCCGCTGCACGGGCGGGTGCTTCAGACGGTCCAGACCGGCCCGGCCTTCCAGTGGGTCGAGCACGACCTGACCCGCTACAGGGGGCGCCGCGTCCACCTGGAGTTCACTCCCATCGGGACGGCCGATTTCGCCGTCGCGCTGGTGGTGCAGGGAGAGCGGACGCCCGGTTCGTCCGAGCGCCCGAGCGGCGCTCTGCTATCCCTCCTCGCGAGTGACAGCGTGATGTCACTCGAAGCGCTCGCGGCCGGCTACCAGAAACTGCTGGCGAGGGTAGCCGAACGGTTTGGGGCGGATCGCCTCGTCGGGTCGGCCGACGCCGTCGAGCAGGCGCGCCTGGCCGACTGGCTGGTCCGGCATCAGGAGTTATTCCTCGCGGGCGGCGCCGGCAAGACCGTCGCCGCGGCGGCCGGGCCGGTGCTGGCGGAGCAGGCGCGGCTGGTCGGGCGGATTCGCACCGAATCGCGCCTCGCCCTGGCGCTGCTCGACGGCAGCGGTGTGAACGAGCACGTCTACCTCCGCGGTTCGTACAAGACGCCCGGCGAGGTGGCGCCGCGCCGCTTCCTCGAAGCGCTCGCCGGACCCGAACCGCTGCGGACGACCAGGGGCAGCGGCCGCCTGGAACTGGCGCGGCAGCTGATCGATCCGACCCGCAACCCCCTCGTGGCGCGGGTCATCGTCAATCGCGTCTGGCACCACCTGTTCGGCCGCGGCATCGTCGCCAGCGTCGATAACTTCGGCGTACTGGGTGAACCGCCGACTCACCCCGGGTTGCTCGACCGCCTCGCGGACACCTTCGTCAGGGACGGGTGGTCGCTCAAGCGTCTGGTACGCCGCATCGTCCTGTCGCGCGCCTACCGGATGGCGTCGCGCGGCGACGAGCGCGCGGCGCAGGCCGACCCGCAGAACCTGCTGCTGCACCGGCAGAACGTGCGCCGCCTGGAGGGCGAGACGATCCGCGATGCGATGCTGGCGGTGTCCGGCCGTCTCGATCGACGCCCGTTCGGCCCGCCGGTGCCGGTCCACCTGACGGACTTCCAGCAGGGCCGTGGCCGTCCGCAAAGCGGCCCGCTCGACGGCGCCGGGCGACGGAGTCTGTATCTGTCGGTGCGCCGCAACTTCCTGCCCGCGCTGCTGCTCGCCTTCGACACGCCGGCGCCGTTCTCGACCGTCGGCCGTCGCACCGTCTCCAACGTCCCCGCCCAGGCATTGATTCTGCTGAATGACCCGTTCGTGCATCAGCAGGCCGGCCTGTGGGCGCGGCGTGTCCTCGCCGCGCCCGGCACGTCCGCGGACCGGGTCGAGCGCATGTACCTCAGCGCCTTCGGCCGCCCGCCCGACGCGGAGGAACTCCGGGCGTGCCTGGAGTTCCTCGACCGCCAACCGCAACCCGCCGGCGCTGCCCGGAACGAGCAAGCGGCGTGGGCGGACCTCGCCCATGTGCTATTCAACGCCAAGGAGTTCATCTACCTGCCATGAGCATGAAGAACCCCTCCCCCCAGCCCTCTCCCCTGCGAGGAGAGGGGGAGCAGAACGGCACGAGCGCTCCGTCATTGTCCGGGCGCCGGTCCGCTTCTTCTCACCCCTTCCCTTGGAGGGAAGGGGGGTCGGGGGGGTTAGGTGCTTTCCCCACCCGCCGCGAGATGCTCCTGCGTTGCGCCAACGGCTTCGGCGCGGTGGCGCTGGCCGCCCTGCTCGCCGAGCGCGCTGACTCGGAGGGCGAACGGTCCTCCGGGCACCTGCGCGCGCCGCACCACCCGGCCCGCGCCCGCAACGTGATCTTTCTCTACATGGACGGCGGACCGAGCCAGGTCGATACGTTCGACCCCAAGCCGCTGCTGGAACGCTTCCACGGCCAGGATCCGCGCGGCGTCTTTCGGGTCGAGCCGACGCAGTTCGACAACGTCGGCCGCGTCATGGCGTCGCCGTGGCAGTTCCGCCGGCGCGGCCAGAGCGGACTGCCCGTCAGCGACCTGTTTCCGCACGTCGCCGCGTGCGTCGATGACCTGTGCGTGATCCGCTCGATGGTGTCGCGCTTTCCGGAACACACCAGTGCGAATTACTTTCTGCACACCGGCTCCGGACTCCAGGGGCGGCCGAGCATGGGGTCGTGGATCGGCTACGGGCTCGGCACCGAGAACCGCAACCTGCCCGGATTCATCGTCCTCAACGGCGGCCTGATCCCGCCCGGCGGCCTCGACAACTTCAACAGCGGGTTCCTGCCGGCCGCCTACCAGGGGTCGGTGTTCCGGCCAGCCGACCCGCCAGTCGCGAACATCCGCCGGCTGGAGCCGACCGCTGCCCGCCAGCGCGGCAAGCTCGACCTGCTGAGCCGCCTCGACCGCGGTATCCGCGATCGCACCGGCCAGGCGGACGAGATCGAGTCGGCCATCGCCAACTACGAGACGGCGTTCCGCATGCAGGCCGCCGTTCCGGAGCTGATGGAGCTGCGCGACGAGAGCCCGGCGACCCGGCGCCTGTACGGCGTGGACTCGACCCACGCGCCGACGCGCACGTTCGCCGTCGAGTGCCTGCTCGCCCGCCGCCTGGTCGAGCGCGGCGCCCGCTTCGTCGAACTGACCTGCCCGAACGTCGGCCACGATCGCTGGGACCAGCACCGGGATCTGCGCCGCGGCCACGAGGACAACGCCCGCGCCGTCGATCAGCCGATCGCGGCGTTGCTCAGGGATCTCAAGGGGCGCGGGTTGCTCGACTCGACGCTCGTCGTCTGGGCGGGCGAATTCGGACGCACCCCGTTCGCCCAGGGCAGCGACGGCCGCGACCACAACCCGTTCGGGTTCAGCATCTGGCTGGCCGGTGGCGGCGTGAAGGGGGGGATGAGTTACGGCGAGACGGACGAGTGGGGCTACAAGGTCGTCAGCGGGCGGGTCGAGATCCACGATCTGCACGCGACGATGCTGCACCTGCTCGGCGTCGATCACACCCGGCTGACGGTGCGCTTCGGCGGACGCGACATGCGCCTGACCGACGTCCACGGCGAGGTGATTCGCGCCATCCTTGCGTAAGACGGTTTCGCGCAAAGCCACAAAGAGCGCAAAGGAGGTCTTCTTTTGCGCTCTTTGTGGCTTTGCGCGAAACGGCCTTCCGTGTTAAATCTGGTACTTCGGGATGAGATCTTGCGTCTCCGGACCCTTCATGCGCAGCGACGGCTTCTCCAGCGAAACCATCGTGTGCGGCGCGACGCTGTGGGTCAGCCACACGTTCGAGCCGATGATGGCGTGGTGGCCGATCACCGTGTCGCCACCCAGGATCGTCGCGTTGGCGTAGACGACCACCTCGTCCTCCAGCGTCGGGTGGCGCTTCTTGCCGCGGATGATGTTGCCGGCCGCGTCGCGCGGGAAGCTCAGCGCGCCCAGCGTCACGCCCTGGTAGAGCTTGACGTTGCGGCCGATGTCGCACGTCTCGCCGATCACCACGCCGGTGCCGTGGTCGATGAAGAAGCCGGGGCCGATCCGCGCCCCGGGGTGGATGTCGATGCCGGTGCGCGAGTGGGCCAGCTCCGTCATGATGCGCGGGATCAGCGGCACCCCGAGCAGCACCAGTTCGTGGGCGATCCGGTAGACGGTGACAGCCTCCAGTCCCGGGTAGCAGAAGACGATCTCGTGGTGCGTCTTCGCGGCCGGGTCGCCCAGGAACGCCGAGTGGACGTCCTGCTCCAGCAGGTAACGCACCTCCGGCAGGCGGCGCAGCAGGCCGATCGCCTTCTGCTGGGCGATCGCCTCGAAATCGACCCTGGTCTCGTTCGCCTGGGCCTCGTGCCGCAGCGCCCGGCCGATCTGCTCGGTTAGCTGGTCGTGCAGTCCGTCAATCAGGTCGCCGACGTGATACTCGACGTTCCCGATGTGCAGGTTCTGGCGGCGGACGAAACCGGGATAGAGGATGTCGAGCAGGTCGGCGACGATGTCGGCAACGGCCTCGCGGCTGGGCAGGGGGCGATGGCCGAGGTGATTGATGTACTTGCACTCGGTGTAGGTGGCGACCAGAGCCTCGGTGATTTCCGGCAGCCCTTCTTTCAGGCGAATGTCCGTGGACATGCGGGTAGCTCCCTGGGCCGGGCGATGGGCGCGCAGGCCGCGCCCGCGCCACTGCCCGTGGCGGGGTGTACGGTGAGCAGGTTGGGAAAGCCATCAGGCGGTCGCGGGGAGGGACGGGCGTTCGGAGTGCCTGTCCCGGGCGTCACAACCCGGCGACCGCCGAGGTACAGCCGCAGAACTGGCACGGAGAGAAGAAGCGAACGCCCACCTTGCACCTCGGCAGGTTGATCCGGGGATTCAGTCCTGACGCATTGTAGCGCCGCAACCCAGTCCCGTCAATTAGCCCCGAGTATCTTCGGCCGCCGGGACGGACGAGTCGAGCAAATCCCCGCCGGTTGGCACCCCTCTCCCGTCGCACGCGCTTTAAGCAGCGATCGCCCGCAATCGTGGCGGCGTGGGACGACTGCCGCGACCTGGGAGATGGACTCGCAAAATCCTCACATCACCCAAGCGGTGTGCCGAGCAGAACCTGCGTCGTTGCGAGGGTCGCGCAACGAGTCCGTCGCGGAATTGGCGCGCCCGTTGCGTAAAGGGGGTGCAAAGCTGTCTGGCTTGCTCTGGATCATGGGAGAGGTGGTTCAGAGGGGCCGGGCGGCTTTTTTTCTTGCGCCGGGCGGCAAAAATGCTTCGCCCCGGGGCGATCTTCTGGTAGGTTGTCAGATGGGGCAGCGCCTGTCCTTCTTCTCTTCCCCTGGCGAGAGAAGAGTCAGGCGCCCCGCCGGCCCCGAAACGGTTCCGGAACTGCCAACTATACCGAGGTCAAGTGCCGCCTTGAGCACCAGCACTCAGGACGCCCGTTCCGACATCGCCGCCGCCGAACCGACCCGCCCCGCCCCGCGCCGGCGGCTCGGCATGCGCTGGCTGAACCACGTCCGCGCCCTCTTCGGCACCCCGGCCCGGCGCCGCCTCGCCCAGGCTGCCCTGCTGGTCCCGCGCATCCGCTATCACGAGGCCGAGTTCAGCAAGCTGTCCGACGAGGAGGTGCGCCAGAAGGGGTTGCACCTGCGAGGGCGTGCGCGCGGCGGAGAGCCGCTCGATCACCTGCTGCCGGAGGTGTACGGCCTGGTGTGCGTCGCCTCGGTGCGGCACCTGGGGCTGCGCCCATACGACGTGCAGCTCGCCGGCGGCGTCGTCATGCACCGCGGGGGACTGGGCGAGTTGGCGACCGGCGAGGGCAAGACGCTCACCGCCACCCTGCCGGCCACCCTCAACGCGCTGGTCGGCAAGGGGGCGCACGTCACCACCGTCAACGACTACCTGGCCCGCCGCGACGCCGAGTGGTGCGGACCGATCTACACCGCCCTGGGGCTGACGGTCGGCTGCCTGCAACAGCAGATGGGCGAGCAGGACCGGGTCAAGGCGTACAGGTGCGACCTCACCTACGGCACTGCCAGCGAGTTTGGGTTCGACTTCCTGCGCGACCGGCTGAAGGTGGCCGGCGACAGGAGCGGGGCCATGCCGTTCTGGGCGCCGTGGGTCGGCGTGCCGGGACAGTACCAGCAGCCGCTCGACCCGAAGGTCCAACGGCCGCACCACTTCGCCCTGGTGGACGAGGCCGACAACATCTTCATCGACGAGGCCCGCACCCCGCTTATCATCGCGTCCGCGACGCGCCTGGCGACGGAGGAGGAGCAGGTCGTCTACCTGTGGGCCGACGCCCTGGCGCGGGACATGCAGCGCGACGACCACTTCACCATCGACGAGAAGAAGCAGAAGGTCGAGCTGACGGACGAGGGCAAGCAGGTCGTCCGCTACTCGAACCCGCCGTTCGGCGAGCACTCGCACGCGATGGACAAGCTGCACGAGCACGTCGAGCGCGCCATCCAGGCGCACCACCGCTTCCGCCGCGACCAGCACTACCTGATCGAGAACAACAAGGTGGTGATCATCGACGAGTTCACCGGCCGGCGCATGCCGGACCGGCACTGGCGCGAGGGGCTGCACCAGGCGGTCGAGGCGAAGGAGCGGGTGCCGATCAACAAGGCGTCGGACCACGCGGCCCAGATCACGTTCCAGCGGTACTTCCGGCTGTACGGGCGGCTGTGCGGCATGACCGGAACGGCCGCCCAGAACTGGTGGGAGATCCGCCGCGTCTACAAGATCTGGGTGGTGCCGGTGCCGACGAACCGGCTGGTGATCCGCAAGCAGCTGCCCGACCGCGTCTTCCCGACCGAGGAGGCGAAGTTCGACGTCGCGGCCGAGGAGATCGCCCGAATGCACCACCAGGGGCGGCCGGTGCTGGTCGGGACGCGCTCGGTCGAGAAGTCGGAGAAGCTGAGCGCGCGGCTGACGGCGGCCGGCATCCCGCACAAGGTACTCAACGCCAAGCCGGAGAACGCCGACCGCGAGGCGGAGATCGTCGCCCAGGCCGGGCGGCTCGGGGTGGTGACGATCGCGACCAACATGGCCGGCCGCGGGACCGACATCATCCTTGGCGGCAACGCGGAGTTCCTGGCCTGGGCGCAGCTCAAGAGCAAGTACGCCTCGCGCAACGACGTGCCGGCGGACGAGTGGCGGCACACGGTCGAGGAGATCGAGGCGCGCGAGAACATGAAGGAGGAGAAGAAGCAGGTGATCGCCGCCGGCGGATTGCACGTGCTCGGCACGGAGCGGCACGAGGCGCGGCGCATCGACCGGCAGCTCGCCGGCCGGGCCGGCCGTCAGGGCGACCCGGGCAGCGCCCAGTTCTTCCTGGCGCTGGACGACGAACTCCTCGAAGGGCTCGGGCCGCGCAAGCAGGAAGCGCTGCGGCAGCGCGGCCTGCGCGGCGGCAACGCGAGCTGGGACCGCTACCAGCCGCTGTTCATGAAGGCGCAGCGGCGCGTCGAGAAGCGCCACTACAAGCAGCGGCTCGACCTGATGCTGTATGAGAAGCAGCGGCAGGAGATCCTCAAGGATCTCGGCGCCGATCCGTATGTCGATTGAGCGCGCCTCCGCGGCCTTTTCGGGCCGGATCCCCAAACGCTCGCCGCATGAGGATCTCTTCCTCTTGCATTTTGATTCCAGACGGGCTATCCCCTTCGCATTCCACTGTCCACGTCGATCGAGAGCGGGCACCTTTCACTGTTCGCGGGTATGGGAGTCATCTCATGGAGCATCCTCCACGTCAGGGGGGGGTACGTCCGCGCGTGCGCGCCGGGCATTACTTTCTGGTGGTACTGACGACCCTTGGCTTGCTGGTTGGGGTCGTGCCTGGTTCCACCCTCGCCCAGGTATTCCAGGGTGCCTCGCAGCCCCTGCCTTACCAGGGAGCCCCAGCCGGAGTGGCCCCGGCCGGCCAGCCTGTCGGGCAACCGGACGGCGGGCCGGTGCCCGGCAGCGTGGTGTCCCACGATGGCGGCGTCCCGTCGGGGGCCGTGATGCAGCCCCCGACCGGGCAGCCCGCGCCGCCGGCCGCCCAGATGGACGACAAGACGATCACCGCCGCCGAGGCGAAGAAGATGATTGACGCGGCTCTCAAGGCGCACGACGAGAAAACCAGGAAGGACGCAGAGGAGAAGAAAAAAACCGAGGCGCCGCCGTGGTACGCCATCGGCACCAAGCTCGACATGAACGCGACCTGGCGGAACGGCGTCTGGTTCGAGACGCCCAACAAGGACTTCACCTTGCACATCGGCGGGACCGTGCAGTACGACCTGGCGCTGTACAGTGCCGACTCCAACCTCGAATTCGGGCCGCGCGGCGTCGGCGCCTTCAACGATGGCGTCAACCTCCGCCGCGGCCGACTGCGGACCGAGGGCTCCATGTGGGAGGTGCTCGACTATCGGTTCGAGCTGGAATTCTTCAACGGCGTTACGCCGCCGGGCACTCCGGCGGACGCTGGCCGGGCCACGCAGGGGCTGACGTTCGTCACCCCCAGTCCGACCGATGCCTGGCTCACGTTCACCAAGCTGCCGATCATCGGCAACATCCGGATCGGCAACCAGAAGGAGCCGATCAGCCTGGAGCACCTGGAGAGCTATCGCTTCCTGCCGTTCCTGGAGCGGTCGCCGCTGTTCGACTTCCTCACCCCAACGGCGTTCAACAACGGCTTCAGTCCGGGCATCATGGCGTTCGACGCGCTCTTCGACGACCGCATGACGTGGGCCGTCGGCATCTTCAAGAATACCTACGACGGCTACGGGTTCGGCCTGGGCGATGGGGAGTACGCGGTCACCGGCCGGTTGACGGCCCTGCCGTGGTACGAGGACGACGGCGCCTGCATGGTCCACCTGGGCGTGGCGGGAAGCCACCGCGACCCGATCGACGACCAGGTGCGGTTCCGTGTCCGCTCCTCGGTGCGCAACGCGCCGGCCCCGCTGACTCCGTTCGTGAATGTCCTGATCGACACCGGCTTCATCAACGCGACGGCCCAGGATCTGATGGGCCTGGAATTCTTCATGAACCTGGGTCCGCTCACGGTCCAGGCGGAGTGGCAGGCGAGCTGGAACCAGAACACCCTGACGACGGCCACCGGGCCGGTGGGGACGACCTTCTTCCAGGGGTACTACGTCCAGGCTCTGTACTGGCTGACGGGCGAGCACACGCGCTGGGACAGGAAGGCGGCCGCTCCGGACCGTCCGATACCCAACTCGCCCTTCTTCCTGGTATCCGGTCCCGACGGTTGGCTGCGCGGGACTGGTGCCTGGCAGGTAGGGGTTCGCTACAGTTCGGTGGACCTGAACAGCCGGGGGGTCAACGGCGGAACCCTGGGCGACCTGACCGTCGGCCTGAACTGGATTCTCAACCCGAACGCGAAACTGCAGTGGAACTACGGGTGGGAACACCGGGGCGGGTTCAACAGCGTGAGCAATGGCGACATGCATGCGCTGGGTATGCGGATGCAGTTCGACTTCTGACCGGAAGGAGACGGCGATGCCGAGAAGGTTGTTCCGTTTGGGAATGCTGGTGCTCCCCGGCCTGGTACTGGCGGGGGTGGCCGCTTCGCCGGGGTGGGGCCAGACAGGGGCGCGGACCACGGGCACCTCCGCGTGTTACTTCCCCGCGGCGCCGGACTGCGGACCGGGATGCCAGCCCACGACCTGCGTGCGGGTTCCGGACGTCAAGAAGGTCAAGCACACCATATACGCTTGCAAGACGGAGGAGTTCTGCAGCGCCGCCTGCTGCCTGCACGGCCTGTTCCGGTGGTGCTGCGACTGCGGCAAGGTGCGGACGAAGACGATACTCCTGAAGCGCGTCGTGACCGAGGACTGCCCAACGACGAAGTGCGTGCCGCAACCGTGCGGCGTCCCCGGGTGTGGTGGGACGGTCGCGTACCCGGCGGTCCCGCTCCCGGCGGGCGTTGGAGCGTCGCACCCGCCGGACCCTGGCAGTGTGCCCAGCAGTGGCTTGCCGCGCTGAGCGCGTTCCGGGCACCCGCTTTACCCCGCCCGCGTCCTTGGCGCGTGCGGACCAAACGGCCACGCCGCTCGCCTTTGGTCCGCACGCCAAGAACTACCGGCCCGATCTCAACTCCCCTCGGGATCCCAGGGATCCTCCTGCGACACCGGCCCGGCTCGCCGTTTGGGTCGGCTTCCACTGGGGCGGGAGTCTTCAGCGCGAGGATCTCTTCCCCAACCGACCCCGCCGTACCGGCTCCCTTTCTCCTCCCCGCGCGTTCGATCCTCCCGCGCCTTGACCGCCAGAAGCCAGCGGACCAAATCCCAACGAGCCGCAAACGTCAGCGACGGAACAGCTGGTAAATCCTTCGCTTACGCTTGCGGCTCGTCGAGAGCATCGCGTCTGGTCCGCTCGCGCGAAGGCGATTCGCCAACGGCCACCCGTCCACGGCACCGCGCTTGCGAAGGGGGACCACGTCCTTTGATCCTCCCGGAACCGGGTCGCAGGGTGGAGATCTTCCCGCCGGCCTTCGCAGAGCTTGCGCTCTTCCCGCGCGCTGTTCCGGCCAACGCAAGCGAGGAGCCGATGAACCGCAATACCCGAGACCTCCTCGTCGATTGCGCCATCAACCGCCAAACCAGCCGCCCGGCTCACCTGCCTCGGGAACTGGCCGCCCACCTCGAGCGCATCCTCGTGGACCGGGAGTTGCTCGACGACCACATTCACCTGTTGCGGACGCTGCACATTCAGCCGGCCGACCTGACGCCGTTCGAGATCCGCGACGTGATCCTGTACGGGGTTCGTGGCCAGCCCGCCGACCTGACTGTCCGGCTGCTGCTCACCCCCGCGATGCTCTGCCACATTGCCAACCTGATCCGGGAGTGTGTCCAGGAAGCGCTCCAGCACGCTCGCCAGTAACCAGCCGTCGGGGTCTTCGCCCACCCGCCGCCGGCGCCAAGAGGGACGACCGCATGAACACGATCGATTACGTCTACCGCTTCGATCCGAAGAACCCCAGCACCAAGCCGCCGCCGGCCGACGCCGAGGCCGCACGGCAGACGCTGGAGGACGGCAACCGGATGTTCGCTCGCTGGATGGCGTGCTGCCAGACGAGCACCCTGACCACCGGCGAGGAGCCGCGCTACGTCGTCCAGTGCAACGGCCTGGAGGTGGGGATGTTACGCAAACAGGGCGGGATCCCCAAGCAGGCCCCGTTCGCCGTTGTCGTCGGTTGCAGCGACGCCCGCGTACCGACCGAGATGCTGTTCGGCCAGGGATTCAACGATCTGTTCGTTATCCGCGTGGCCGGCAACGTCCTCGGCGATGTCTGCCTCGGCAGCGTGGATTTCGCCGTCGAGGCGCTCACCGAGAGCGTCAAGGTGCTGGTCGTCCTCGGCCACAGCGGCTGCGGCGCCGTGACGGGCGCGGTGGACGTGTACCTGCGCCCGCTGAAGTTCTGGTCGCGGTCCGTCACGCCGGCGCTGCGCGCCATCCAGGAGAAAATCCTGATCGCGGTACGCGAGGCGGCCAACGGTCTCGACGAGGTGTGGGGCGTCGAGGCGCGGCAACAGCCGGGATATCGGGACGCGCTCATCGAGACCGCCGTCTGCCTCAACGCGGCCCAGGCCGCCTTCGCGTTGCGACAGGAGCTGGAGCTTTCCGGCCGGTGGGAGGTCGAGGTGCTGTACGGCGTGTACAACCTTCACAACCACAAGGTCTGCATGCCGAACAATCCCCTGGCCCCCGCCACCGACGAGAACGTCCGGCTAGCCCACGCCCCGGCGAACCCGAAGGACTTCCGCTCGCTCGCTCTGCAGATGGCGGAGATCCTTCGCCCGCTGGCGCACGCGCCGCTCGATCGCCTGCCGCGTCCGCGTCCGCAACCCACCCACGAGGGCGTGCTGGCCACCGTGACGGCGCAGGCCCATCGCGCGGCTGCATCCAATGGGAACGGGAACGGAAACGGGGACGGAAGGCGGGATGCCGCGCACTGAGACGCGCCACGATCGCGACCAATCTCCTCGGGGCCGAGCTGACGAACAGCTCGGCCCCTTTGCGTTCGCCCCGGCTCCGGTCGTGGGGAACTTCACCCCTCCCGGAGGAGATTGTCATCAGCCCGGTTGGCCCAATCCGCCCGCGCCGCGACTCGTGCCAACAGGTCTGTGGTTTTATTTCTTGAGTGGACAGCAGGTTGCGACGACATCCGTGGCGCAGAAGACTCTCGGCATCAGCCGTGCAATACGGGAAAGACGTGTTCAGAGGAGCGGACCAGATGCCGCACCGACCGTCGTAGAGAGGAACGACTGATGACCGAACCGCCACGACCAGAACCCCCACCCCACCAGCGCGCGGCCGGACTCCGCAGGGCCGTTGTGCTCCTCGGAGGGCTGCTCGCTGCCAATCTCCTCGACCTCGTCTGCCGCTACCCCGAGGCCAGCGCGACCCCCACCCCACGCCAAACCATCCTGCTGATCGTGCAGGCCGCCGTGTCGGGCGTTCTGCTCCTGCTGCTCGCGATCGCCATTCTGGCTCTCACGAACCGGCCCAGGAAGGAGCCCGTCCCCGCACGCCGCCCGCACCTGTACGACCTCGACCGGCCCCTGCCCGTCGAGCGCAACTGATCGCTCATCGAAGGGAGCGTGGGAACTCTGCAGCCCGCGCGGCGCGTCGCCCGCAGTCCCTCGCCAACCTACCGTCCTCCGCACGCCTCAAACGGCTCGGAGGCAAACCCCTTTGCCGTCTGTCTCTGGAGTGGTCTCATGGAGCATATCCTGCACGATTTCTGGGTGAACTTCACGCACAACCTGTTCAAGCCGCTGCTGCTGTTCTTCTACCTCGGGTTTGCCATCCCGCTGCTGCGGATCAAGTTCGAGTTCCCCAAGGCGCTGTATCAGGCGATCACCATCTACCTGCTCATCGCCATCGGCTGGCACGGCGGGGAGAAGCTGGCCGAGGTGAACGGGGTCGTCCTCGCCGAGGCCGCCGGGTTCATGGTCGTCGGCTTCCTCACCAACTTTGCGATCGGCCTGCTGGCCTACGTCGTCCTGCGCAAATTGACTCAGCTGCGCAAGGTCGATGCCGCAACCGTGGCGGGGTACTACGGGTCCGACTCGGCCGGGACGTTTGTGACGTGCCTGGGCGTCCTGACCGTGATCGGCATCGCCTACGCCCCGTACATGCCGGTCATGCTGGCGGTCATGGAGGTTCCCGGCTGTCTGGTGGCGCTGTTCCTCGTATCGCTGCTGCGGCACCACGGCATGGACCGGGACGGCAACATGCCCGGCGAGGAGGGGTACGAGGCGCCGGCGGTCGCCGAGCAGCAGCAAGGACTCCTGGAAGAAGTGACGGTGGGCACCGCAACGGTCTACGAGCAGGAAGTCGAGGGCGCGACCGTCGCCGTGGCCAGGGTGGCGGCCCGGGCCGCGGCGGCCCACACCCGGGGCGGCCACAGCCTGCCGGACGGCGACGGCCAGACGAACGGCAACGGCAACGGCGCCGGTCACGGCCACGACGGCCACGGCCACCACGGGCGGCACCACGCGCCGCACGGGCACGGCCGGCAGCGCGGCTTCCTCAACCCGAAGGTGCTGCACGAGGTGTTCCTCAATCCCGGCCTGTTCCTCCTCTTCGGCGGCATCTTTATCGGCTTCCTGGCCCGGCTGCAGGGGGCGAAGGTAGTCGAGGACGGCGACCAGGTGTTCGTCGCCCTGTTCCACGGGGTGCTGTGCCTGTTCCTGCTCGAGATGGGCATCACGGCCTGCACGCGCCTGCGCGACCTGCGCCGCGCCGGGTGGCGGTTCATCGCCTTCGGCCTGCTCGCTCCGAACGTGTTCGCCACCATCGGCATCATCGTCGCGCACCTGTACAGCCACGCCATCGGCCAACCGCTGGAACTCGGCACGTACACCCTGTTCGCCGTCCTGTGCGGGGCGTCGTCGTACATCGCCGTCCCGGCCGTGCAGCGGCTGGCGATCCCCGAGGCGAGCCCGACGTTGCCCCTGGCGGCGTCGCTGGGCCTGACGTTCAGTTACAACGTGACCATCGGGATCCCGGTTTACATTGAAGTGGCCAAGCTGGTCTCGAGTACCTGGCCCGTTGTTTGAGCGACCGCGTCGGCGCGGCGGGGTAAGCCATCCCCGCCGCGCCGACGCGAGGGCTCGCCTTTTTCGGAACGGAGAGAGGGGGAAGTCATGGCGGTCACGCTGGGTTCGGGGCAGATGCTGCGGGTCACGCTGGTGATCGACGAGTCGCTGGAGAAGTGGATCATCGACCAGGCACGGGCGGCCGGTGTGGAGGGCTACATCTGCTCGTACTGCTCCGGGAAGCCGCCGCATGAAGCGTTTGAAAGTACCGCAGTCAGGCACGGACTGGTTCGCGTCGAGCTGCTGGCCCGGCCGGTCGCGGCCGACGCAGTCCTGGCCCTGCTGCACGGACTCCAGCGCCGCCGTCAGGCCGTTACGGCCCTGATGGACCATGTTACGGTTTGTCCCGGGGAGGGGCCGGCGGCCCTGGCGGAGCCGGCGGGGACGGCCTGAGCGGGGTGGGGTTGTACTTTCCTGGCGGCGAACATAAGCTGAGAATAGACACTGAGTTGTCACCTTCTCCAGCCCGTTCCCGCCTGGACCCCTCGGGGACGGGAAGGTGCTCCAGGTAGTTTCGTGGGTCTGGAGGGCAGGAAACCTCCTGTTCCTTCCCACCCCGGCTGGTGTGCGACCCTCCGATATGCCCCACACCTGGGCCGACAAACACTGACGTCGCTCGCCCGCTTCCGTCTGCCAACGGCTCCGCCGCCCTGGTCGTTCTGCCGGAGTGTCCGCGACTCGCTGAGGTGGATTAATGAACCGTCGCCTGCTGCTCCTTGTCAACTCCCCGGCCCTGCTCCTCGGCCTGGTGCTGATCGGCACCTGCGCCGTCAGTCTGTGGGCCATCCACTCCCTGCAGGCCAACTTGCTCCGGAGCATTCACCGCCACGACGCCGGCCTCCGCGCCGCCCACGACATGGAGGTCGCCGTTCGCCAACTTCAGTTCGACAGCCTGCTCCAGCTGCTCCAGCCGACCGCCAAGCACCAGGAGTCGATCCGGGTCGATCACCAGCTGTTCGATACCGCCCTGCAGCGGGTCAGCACTCTCCACCCCCCAGGCCAACGGCCCCTGCTGGATCAGATCGAGACGGGCTACCGGCGCTACCGCGAGGAACTCAACGACGTCACGGAACGGCCGCCGGGTCCCGACGGCGTGTTGCGCTGTCTCGAGCAACATCCTGTCCAGCACGTCGTCGGCCCGTGCCGCCAACTCCTCGATGCAAACGAGGAACGAATGGCGCGGGCGCTGACCGAGAGCACGGCCTCGGCGGACTGGATCCAGCTGGCTCTGTTCGTCCTCGGCGGGATCGGGCCGCTCGGCGGGCTTATCTGCGGGTACAGCATCCACCGCGTGCTCGGCCGGTCGATCGCCCGGCTGCGCGTTCGCGTCGAGGACGTCCACTCGCACGTCGCCCCGGAGGTGAGCGTCATCGACCTGCAGGTCGGCGAAGGGCTGGACAGCCTGCACACGCACCTGAACTTCCTCGTCGAGCGCGTGCGCTCGCTTGTCGAGCGGCTCCAGGCCCAGCAGCGCGAGATCATTCGGTCCGAGCAGCTGGCGATGGTCGGCCGGCTGGCGAGCGGCATCGCGCACGAAATCCGCAACCCGCTGACGACGCTGAAGTGGCTGGTCGAGGGGGCAGCCCGGGCCTACCCGGACGAGCCGCTAACCTCGGACGACCTGCACGTGATGCATACCGAGATCGAGCGGGTCGAGGGGGCGGTGCAGGGGATGCTCGACTTCGCCCGCCCGCCGCGACCGCACCCGGCCGCGTGCGACCTGCGTGAACTCGTCCGCCAGGTGGTCGAGCTGACGCGGGCGCGGCGGCGGCAACTTGGCGTTACCTGTGGCCTCGAACTGCCGCCCGAGCCGGTCGTCGCCCGCGTCGATCCGGGACAATTCAAGTCGGTCCTCGTAAACCTGCTGCTGAACGCCCTGGACGCGATGCCGCAGGGCGGCAACCTCCAGCTCCGCGTCCGCTGCTGTTCGGCGGCCGGCATTCGCGTGGTGGTCGAGGACACGGGCGGGGGGATCTCGCCCGAGATCCTGGAACGGCTGTTCGTGCCGTTCGCCAGCACCAAGGCGAACGGCACCGGGCTGGGTCTGAGCGTGGCCCGGCGCATCATCGAGGACCACGGCGGACAGCTGTCCGCGGAGAACCGGGCCGAGGGCGGAGCCCGGTTCGTGGTGGAGTTGCCCGCCTGACCTGAGGGAAGCCATGCCGAACCAGCCGAAGGTGCTGATCATCGACGACGAGCCCGGGGTGTGCTACTCGTTCCGCCGGGTGGTGGCGAAGCAGCAGTTCCAGGTGGTCATCGCCTCGACGGTGGCGGAGGGGGTGGCGACGTTCCGGGCGGTCCGACCGTCCGTCGTCGTCCTGGACCTGAACCTGCCGGACGGATCCGGGATGGACGCCTTCCGGGCCATCCGAGAAACCGACTCCCGGTGCCCGGTGCTGTTCATCACCGCCCACGGCACGACCGAGACGGCCCTGGAGGCGATGAAGGACGGGGCGTTCGACTACCTGGTCAAACCAGTGGACCTCGACCGCCTCAGCGCCCTGCTCGAGCGTGCCCTCGACGCGGCCCAGTTGATGCAGGCTCCGTCTCTGTTCCCGACCGCCGAGGGGAACGATCGCATCGTCGGCCGCAGTCCGCAGATGCAGGAGATGTGCAAGGTCATTGGCCTGCTCGCCCCGCAGAACGTGAACGTCCTCATTCGCGGCGAGAGCGGCACCGGCAAGGAACTGGTCGCCCGCGCCCTCTACCAGTACAGCCGGCGCAGCGACCGGCCGTTCCTGGCGATCAACTGTGCCGCCCTGCCCGAGCAGCTGCTGGAGAGCGAGTTGTTCGGCCACGAGCAGGGCGCGTTCACCGGGGCGACGCGCCGGCGCATCGGCAAGTTCGAGCAGTGCCACAGCGGGACGCTGTTCCTCGACGAGATCGGCGACATGTCCCTGACCGTGCAGGCCAAGATGCTGCGCATCCTGCAGGACCAGCGTTTCGAGCGCCTCGGCGGGACCGAGACGATCCAGGCGGACGTGCGGCTACTGGCGGCGACCAACCAGGAACTGGAACGGCTGGTCGCCGAGGGCCGCTTCCGGGCCGACCTGTACTATCGGCTGAAGGTGGCGACCGTCCAGGTGCCGGCCCTGCGCGACCGCCGGGAAGACATTTCGGAGCTGGCGCATTACTTTCTGTTCACGAATAACCGCAAGCTCGGCGTGAGCCTGCGCGGCTTCTCGCCGGAAGCGCTGGTGTGCCTGCAGAGCTACGCCTGGCCGGGGAACGTGCGCGAGCTGCAGAGCGTCGTCAAGGAAGCGATGGTGCGGACGCGCGGCCACCTCATTCTGCCCGAGTACCTCCCCGAGTCCGTCCGCGGTCCGGAGCCTGCGGCCAGCAACGGCAAGGCCAGACAGGGGCTGGAAGGGCTCATCGAGTCGCTGCGGCGCGAGGGCGAAACAGACCTGTACGCCCGCGTGATCATGGCGGTCGAGCGGGTGCTGCTGGCCGACGTGCTGGGGCAGACGAACGGCAACCAGCTGCGGGCCAGCGAGATCCTCGGCATCGACCGCAAGACGCTGCGCCAGAAGCTGCGCAATCTGGGGCTGACCGCCAACCATGTGCTGGCCGAGGCGCGAGGGGGCGGCCCCACTCATCTCGAACGGGCCGGCGGACCGGGCCAGGGTTGGTGAACACCGCCCGCAGGTGCCCCACCTGTCCCCCTGCAGCCGCAACGAGTCGCCTCTTCCCTTCCTGGCCCCTCCGGTGCCCCGCTCCGGGGACCGCGGCAGCACGTCCCGCCATTCGCCAGCGACACCCCACCGAGATTGGCGTAAAACCCCGGCCGATCTGATACCTTGATGTTATGCCAGAGGAAGGCAGGGCACGCCGTTCGCGCGGAGGTGAAGTGGACCAATGAGGCGCTTTCTTCTCAGCTGCTACTCCGGTCCCCTGGTAGCGTTCGGCGTGCTGGTCGCCGTCGCGTGTCTGGCCGGCTCCTGGTACATCAACCACCTCCAGGCGAATCTCGCCCTGGCGGTCCGGCAAAACGTGGCCGGGATGGAAGCCGCCCTCGACCTGCAGGTTCAGCTCCGCCACCTGCGGGTTCACTCCCTGGTCCTGGTTGCTGACACAACGCCCCGTCGCTGGAACGTGGTGCGCGCCGACCTCGCCCAGGTAGACGCCGCGCTGGACGCGGTCCAGCGAACGGCCGTCACCCCCGCGGGCAAAGAGCTGGCTGGCAAAATTGCACGCGATTATGCGGTATACAGGGACAGCCTCAGACTCGACCGGCTCCACCCTTCTACCGGACCGATCGGCGACCTGGCTCGCTGGTCGGACGCTCACCACATGGAAGATCTGTTGATCCCGTGCCGCGAGCTGGCGGACCGCCAGCGCGAGCGGATGATGGACAGCCTGGAGCGCAGCGAGGCCCAGACCGCCTGGGCCGGAGGGGTGCTGCTCTGCCTCGGGTTCGCCGGCATCCTGGCCGGCCTGCTGAGCGGGTACGCGACCGCCCGGGCGCTCAACCGCCGGGTGGCGCAACTGTCCGTCCGGGTCCAGGCCGTCCAGGCCCATCTGGACCAGGAGGTCGGCGCCATGACCGTTCAAGGCCCCCCTCACTTCGGGAATCTGGACGAGCAGCTCGATCGGGTCGTGGGGCGGGTGAGTGCGGTGTGTCGCCGGTTGCAGGAGCAGGAGCGGGATCTGCTCCGGGCCGAACAGCTCGCGGCTGTCGGGCAGCTGGCGGCCGGCGTCGCCCACGAGATCCGCAACCCGCTCACGGGCGTCAAACTCCTGCTCCAGGCCGCCGGCCGGACCCACAACCGGACGCCGCTGACCGAGGATCGATTGCACCTGCTCCTCCAGGAGGTGGCCCGGATCGAGCGGACCGTGCAAGGGCTGATGGACTTCGCCGTGGCGACGCCGCCGGACCGCCACCCGCAGGACGTCCGCGAAGTGGTCGCCGTCGCCGTGGCCGTCGCGCAAAGCCGCGCCGAGACGAAAGCCGTCACCGTCCGGCTCGGGTCGCCGCCGGCACCGCTCCGCGCCACGATCGACCGGGACCAGTTCCTTTCGCTGCTGACCAACCTCGTGTTCAACGCGATTGACGCGACGCCGTGCGGCGGTGAGGTCAGTGTGTCCGCCGCGGCCGGACCGGGCGGAACGATCCGGGTTGTGGTCAGCGACACCGGAGCGGGGATCGACCAGGCGGTGGCGGACCGGCTCTTCACTCCTTTCACGACCACCAAGCCCGGCGGGACCGGGCTCGGGCTGACGGTCGCGCAGCAGGTCGCGCGCGAGCACGGGGGATCCCTGACCGCGGCCGACCGGGCGGGCGGCGGGGCCTGCTTCACCCTCACTCTGCCGGCCGCGGAGGACTCGTATGCCGAAGCTCCTGGTCGTTGACGACGAACCGCTCATCTGCCAGTCGTTCCACTGGGTGTTCGGGACCGGCGCGGTCGAGGTGACGACGGCGGGAACGGTCGCCGAGGCGTTGCGGCGGGTCGAGAACGACCGCCCGGACGTGATCGTGCTGGACCTCCAGTTGCCGGACGGTTCGGGGCTCGACCTGTTTGACCAGATCCGGACGACCGACCCCCGGCGGCCAGTCATCTTCTTGACCGCGCGCGGGACGACCGAGACGGCAATCGAGGCGATGAAGCGGGGGGCGTTCGATTACCTCGGCAAGCCGTTCGACCTCGAACAGATGAGCGCCCTGCTGGAGCGGGCGTTCGAGGCCGCCCGCCTGATGCACGAGACGGCCGCCCTTCCGGACGACCCGCCGACGGACCGGATCGTCGGCCGCTCGCCGCTCGTCCGGGAGATTTGCAAGCAGATCGGCCGGGTCGCCCCACTCGACGTGACGGTGCTGATTCTCGGCGAGAGCGGGACCGGCAAGGAACTGGTCGCGCGGGCCATCTATCAGCACAGCAAGCGGGCCGACTTCCCGTTCCTGGCGATCAACTGCGCCGCCATTCCGGAAGGGCTGGTCGAGAGCGAACTGTTCGGGTACGAGCCCGGCGCGTTCACCGGCGCGGGACGGCGGCGGATCGGCCGCTTCGAGCAGGCGGACGGCGGAACCCTCTTTCTCGACGAGATCGGCGATATGCCGGCAGCTGTTCAGGCGAAGGTTCTCCGCTTCCTCCAGGACCAGACGTTCGAGCGCGTTGGCGGCCGCAAGCCGATCCGGACGCGCGTCCGCGTCCTGGCCGCGACGAACCACAACCTGGAAAACCTCATCGCCACGGGGCGCTTCCGGAGCGACCTGTATTACCGCTTGAAGGAGATTACAATCCGCGTGCCGCCCCTTCGCGACCGCGCCGAGGACATCGCCGAACTCGCCCATCACTTCCTGATCCAGTTCGCGCGGGAGGCCGGGCGGGACGTGTACAGTTTCGCGCCGGAGGTTCTGGCCATCTTTCGCCGGCATTCCTGGCCCGGCAACGTTCGGGAACTGCGCGGTGCGGTCAAGGAGGCGGCCCTCCGGACCGCTGGGGGGACCATCCTGGCGGAGTTTCTGCCGCCGGGGTTCCTCGACGCCAGCGCGGAACCACCGCCGCCGCCTCAGCCGGCCGCGGCGCGTGCGCCCGAATTTGATATCCTCGACATTATTGACAGAATGCTGGCGGCAGGCGAGAAGGAGATGTATGATCGGGTCGTCGGGGCCGTCGAGCGCGTGCTGATTACCCGGGTTCTGCGGCACAACCGAGGACACCTCGGCAACACCTGCGACCGACTTGGGATCGATCGGAAAACGCTCCGGAACAAGCTCCGCGACCTGAAAATCCATCCGGATAAAGGCGCGCTCGACAACGCCGAAACTGTGGATGACTGACGGCCAGGCCCGCAACCCGCTCAGGATCTTATCCCACATCGACGCCTGGGAGTGCCTCCCAAATTCTGGGAGTCGCTCCCCAGGACCGCCCAGTCGGGAGAAAGGTCCGGGCGCCCGCCAGCAATTGAGTTGTCTCGCGCAACATGTTCATCCGTAATGACATGTGGGGCAATCGGAGCCGGCTGGCCGGTCCGGCCCTCGATTTGCTTAGGCAGGGCTGTCGCTTCTTACCGTGTTCCGTCGGAACCACTCCACCGCGGAGAATGGCTCGAGGGTATCCGAGATGCAGCTGAAGACGCGTCCGGGCGGGAAATGGGGTCGGTGGGGGATGGCTCTTCTGGTACTGGCGGCGGTGGTCAGCACCGGCTGGTATGCGGTCTTTCGCGGAGGGACTGCCCCCGGCGACTCCCCTTCGGGCCAGCAGGCGGGGGGGGCGAAACCGGCGGCCGTCGCGGTCGAGGTCATGGCTCCTTCCGCGGGCGGGATCGCGCGGCTCTGCCAGCAGCCGGGCACAGTGGAGCCGTTCCAGGACGCCGACCTCTACACCAAGGTGTCCGGGTTCCTGATCGAACAAAACGTCGATATCGGGGATCTGGTGCAGGAGAAGCAAGTGCTCGCCCGGATCGCGGTCCCGGAGTACGAAAAGCAGGTGAAAGCGGATACCGCCGACCTCGCGCGGGCAACGGCGCGGGTGGACCAGATGAAGGCCGCGATCGTCACCGCCGAGGCGGACCTTGGCGCGGCTACGGCGGTCGTCGCGCTGGCCCAGGCCGAGCAGAAAAGCAAGGCCTCGTACCGGGCGTACCGCGAGAAACAGCGGAATCGAATCAATGAACTGGTCGCGCGCATGGCGATCGACGCCAAGCTCGCGGACGAGCAGGAGGATCACTACCAGGCGTCCCTCGCCGCCGAGTCCGCCGCTGGCGAATCGGTCGGCGCGGCCCGGCAGAAGGAGGCGGCCGCGCGAGCCCGCATCAAACAGGCCCAGGCTGACCTCCGGTACGCCGAGGCGGAGGTGGAAAGCGCCCGGGCCAGGCTCGAGAAGTCGCAGGTTTTTCTCGATTACGCCGTCATCCGCTCGCCGTACACGGGCGTCGTGACCAAACGAAACTTCCACCCCGGCGACTTCATCCGGTCGGCCGACGCTGGCGGGGAACGTATCCCGGTGCTCGCCGTGGAGCGGACGGACAAGATGCGGGTGGTGATTCAGGTGCCGGAACGGGACGTCCCTTACGTCGAATGCGGCGATCCGGCCATCGTCGAGGTGGACGCCTTGCCGGGCATCGTGTTCAAGACACGCGGCGACGAGAAAGTCGCCGTGTCCCGGTTGGCCGCGGCCGAGGATCCGCACACCCGCATGATGCGGACCGAGGTGCATCTCAAGAACCCCGACGGCAAGCTCCGCCGCGGGATGTTCGGCCGCGTCACCATTACCCTGCAACCCGGTTCGCCGAAGTCGCTGCGCATCCCGTCCGGCGCGCTCGTCGGGAAGGCGACGGACGGGAAGGCGGCGGTCCGGGTGGTCCACGATGGCAAGGCGCGCATCGTGCCGGTCCAGTACGGATCCGACAACGGGTCCGAGGTCGAGGTGCTCTCCGGGCTGGCCCCTTCCGACCGCCTGATCATCCGCGCCGCGGGTCCGGTAACCGATGGCGCCGCCGTCGCGATGACCGAGGCGAAAGAGGTCAGGACGGGGCACTGAGAGTTGGTGCGAGAACCCCCTTCCCCCGACCCTCTGACACGTTCCTCAATTCCCACCATCCACCCGCGGTCCGGCGCGCCGGACCGTGGGTTTGCCGCGAGACATTGCCTCATGAACGGCTTGATCCGCTTCTCGCTCCGCAACCCCAGGGCTGTGACCGTCCTGACGATGACCATCCTGCTCGTCGGGGCCGTGGCGCTCGCGGCGATTCCGTCCGACATTCTCCCCGTGTACCGCAGCCCGGCCGTCCAGGCGCTGACGTTCTACAACGGGATGGCGGCGACGAACGTGGAGTCCAGCATCACCGCCCGCATGGAGCGCGGCACCGGGCAGGCGGCCGGCATGATCCGGCAGGAGTCGCGGTCCCTCCTCGGCGTCAGCATCATTCGCAATTTCTTCGCCGACGACATCGATCCGTCCGGCGCGCTGACACAGGTGAACTCGCTGGCGACGACCGAGATCCCGACGCTGCCGCCGGGGACGCTGCCGCCGGTCATCCTCCCGTATGACCCGACGTCGTCCACGCCGGTCTGCCTGGTCGCGCTGAACAGCAAGACGCAGGGCGAGTCGGTCCTGTACGACACCGCTCGCTATCAGGTCCGGATGATGATCATGGCGTCCCGCGGCGCCAACGCGCCGGTGGTGTATGGCGGCAAGATTCGGACCATCCTGGCATACCTCGACCGCGACCGCCTCCAGGCGCATGGACTGGCTCCGACCGACGTGATGCACGCTCTGGACCGCTTCAACGTCTTCATCCCCGCGGGGGGCGCGCGCTTCGGCAAGTTCGAGTACACGCTGGAGTCGAACGCGATGTACGACTCCGTGGCGCGCATGGCCGACCTGCCGATCAAGACCGACGCGGCCGGCCGGACCGTGTTGCTCAAGGAAGTCGCCGACATCAAGGACGCGGCCGCCATCCAGACGAACATCGTCCGCGTGGACGGCCGCCGGCAGGTGTACATCCCCGTCTACCGCCAGTCGGGGTACAGCACGCTGGCCGTGGTCGATACCCTGCGGAACAACCTGCCGGACATGAAGGAACGGCTCACGACTCCGGACGTCGATCTCAAACTGGTCATGGACCAGTCGGTGTACGTTCGCAAGGCGATCGAGAGCTTGGTGGAGGAGGGCATCCTCGGGGCCGTTTTGTGCTCGCTGGTGATCCTCGTGTTCCTCGGCGAGTGGCGGATGACGCTGATCGCCAGCCTGACCATCCCGGTCGCCGTCTTCGGAACGATTGGCGGCCTGTACGGGGTCGGGCAATCGATCAACTTGATGACCCTGGCGGGACTGGCCCTCGCCATCGGCCCCCTGGTCGATAGCGCGATCGTCGTGCTGGAGAACACCCACCGCCACCTGGGACTCGGCGCACACCCGGAGGAAGCCGCGTTCCTCGGGGCGAAGGAGGTGGGGATGCCGGCCCTGGCGGCCAGCCTGTGTACGCTCCTGGTACTCCTGCCGCTCACCCTGATGCCGGGGCTCGGAGCCTTTCTGTTCCGCCCGTTGTTTCTCGCCGTGGCCTTCGCCATGGGGATCGCCTTCGTGCTGTCACAGATGTTCGTGCCGCCGCGGTGCGCGGCCTGGCTGCGTGGGCATGGGCACAAGCCGATCGAGTCGCACACATTCGACTACGAGCACAAAAACGACCACGAGAACGCGCCGCCGAAGGGGCCGCTCGGGCGCCTGTTCGAGAAATGGGAGAACGCGATCGACTACGCGATCGGCGGCTACACCCGGCTGCTCGCGCTGGCCGTCGGCGCGCGCGGCCTGGTGATCGGTGGAGCGTTCGCGGCCCTCGCCGGGGTCGTGGTCGTCTTCGGCCCGGACCTGCGCCGCGAGTTCTTCCCGGAAGTGGACGCCGGCGCGTTCGAGATTTTCGTCCGGGCGCCGACCGGCACCCGCGTCGAGGAGACGGAAGCGCGGGTCGCCGAGGTGGAGCAGTTTGTCAAGGACAGGATCGGCGGGGATCTGGAGCTGGTGATTAGCGAGACGGGACTCACGGCCAACTGGTCGGCGGCGTACACGCCCAACGCCGGCCCGATGGACGCGGTCATCAAGGTCCAGCTCAAGCCCGAGCGCGCGCAGTCCGCGCAGGAGTGCGTCCACACCCTGCGCCAGGGATTCGCCGCCGACTCGCGCTTCGGCGACCTGGAGTTCGCCTTCGACGCGGGCGGCATGATCCGCTCGGCGATGAACGAGGGCAAGTCGAGCCCGCTCAACGTCCGCATCACGGCCAAGAACATGAAGAAGGCTCGCAAGGTAGCCGAGCAGATCATGGCCGATGTCAAGTGGCTTGACGGCGTGGTGGATGCACGCATCATCCAGCGCCTCAACTATCCGCAATACGTCCTGGAAATCGACCAGGCGAAGGCGGCCGCTCTGGGTCTGAACCAGGCAGATGTGATGCAGAACGTCGTGGCCGCCTTCAACTCCAGCGTCCAGTTCAACAAGAGGAACTTCTGGATCGATCCGAAGAGTTCCAACCAGTACTACGTCGGCGTGCAGTATCCGGAGGCCGACATCTCGTCGATCGAGACACTGCTCGACATCCCGATCACCGGACTGGGGCAGAAGCGACCGATTCCACTGCGGAATCTGGTGAAGGTGCCGCTGCCGCGCGTCGAGGTGCCGGCCGAGATCAACCACACCAACCTCCAGGCGACGATGGACCTGACGATGGGCGTGCATGGGCGGGATCTCGGCCACGTCGCCGACGACGTCACCCGCGTCGTGGCGAAGTACGGCAAGGAACGGCCGGACGGCGGTTGGGCGGCGTTCGACCCCGAGACAGCCCCCGGCACCGTGATGGAGGGGGCACGCATCGTCCTGGCCGGCGAATATCAGAAGATGCAGGACACGTTCCGTTTCCAGGCGTTCGGGATGGTCGGCGCGGTATTGCTGGTCTACTTCCTGATGGTCGCCCTGTTCCGCTCGTACCTGACGCCGCTCGTGGTTCTGTCGGCGGTCCCGGTCGGCGTGGTCGGCGTCGTGCTGGTGCTGTACTTCACCGGCACGGCGCTGAACGTGCAGTCGCTCCTGGGTGTCATTTTCATGATCGGCATCGTGGTGTCCAACACGGTGTTGCTGATCGATTTCGCGGAAAACGTGCGGAAGACCGACCGTCTCTCTCCGACGGCGGCGATCCTGCGGGCGGCGGCGGTGCGGGTGCGGCCGGTGGTGATGACGGCGCTGGCGACGTTCTTTGCGCTGCTCCCCATGTCGCTGGGGCTGAGCCGCGGCAGCGAGGCGAACGTTCCGCTCGGCCGGGCGGTCCTCGGCGGGCTCATCGCCGGACTCCTGACGACCCTTTTTGTTGTCCCCTGCATCTACTCGCTGCTCGTCCCGAACAAGTTTGAAAAGGAGTTGCGGCCCCTTCCGGGTGAGCCCGGGTGGGAACCGTCGGGATCTCAGCCGCGGGGCGGTGCGGAGGGAGCCCCGGGAACCCAGCCGGCGTAGGGAGCCGTCCGACCCGCTGCGCCCTACGGCGTGCTCCCGAGCGCAACCCACAGCTGGAACTGAGCAGTGTCGAACGCGATGACGGCGCGGATCCATTCCTGCCGTGCGCCGAGCAACTGCTGCAGGCTGTCGAGAGCCTCGATCGGCCGGCCCTGACCGAGGCGAATCCGCTCGGTTTCGAGCCGGAAGCCCTCCTCCGCAGGAGCCAGCGCGGCCTGCGCTACCTCGATCTGCCTGGCGGCGGTTTTCGCCGCGGCCTGGGCCTCGGCGACTTCTCGCCGAACCTGGTTCAGCACGGCTGCGTACCCCGCCACGGCCTGACCGACGACCGCCCGCGCCTGGCGAACCCGCGCGCAGTTGCCCACCCCCAGGTTCTGAACGTTCCAGACCGCCATTACCACGAGGTCGGACCGGCCTTTCAGCGGACCAAAGTTTTCGGCCACTTCATTGCTCCCTCCGCCGAACCCGCTGGCGCTGTAGCCGACGGACAGCAGCGGGATCCACGGCCGGGTCCACTCCTGGCCAACCTGCAGCCTCGCCCCCTCGATGGCCGTGGCGCGCGCGCTCAGGTCGGGTCGGGACTGGACGGCGGCCGACACCAGCGATTCGAGGTCGGTATCCTCGGCGACGAGTCGGAACGGCTGGATAGGTCCGCCTGGAGTGCGGAGTCGGGAGGACGGATCGAGGGTAAGCAGACGGGCCAACCGGGCTGACGCGGCCGCGACCATCCCTTCCGCCTCGCGGACCTGACGTTTGATCAACTCGCCGTTCGCCGTCGCCCGCCTGGCGTCTGCCAGGTTGCCCTGCCCGGTCTTCGCGAAGGCCGTCGTCACGCGAACAACTTCGGCCACGTCCGCCGCCGCCTGCCGCAGGACATTCAAGCGCGCCTCAGCCCCGGCGAGCGCCAGGTAAGTGGCGGCGACCTCCAGGAGGGTGGCGTTTCGCACGGCCTGGGCATCGGCCTGGACGACCGCGACGCGCTGCCGGGCCACGAGGGGCTCATACAGAGCGTCGCCGAGGTGGGCGAACAGCCACACCCCCGGGATCGCGACCGTGCCGGCGCCGACGGCCCCTGCCCCGGCCCCCAGGTACAGGCTCTGGCTGCGCGGCGAGCGCAGGAAGCCCGGGTCATCTTGCAGCACCCCGCGGTGCAGCCGAAAGCTGCCCCCGACGTTGACGCTCGGGATCAAGAGAACGCGCGCGGCGAGCTGACCGGCCAGCGCTTCCTGAATCTGTTCGCGGGCCAGGTTGATCGTGGGGTTGTCTACCCCGGCAAGGCGCAGCGCGGCCTCCAGGTCAATTGGCTCTTCCGAGGCGGGCGGCACGAGGCACGCAGGTATGGCATCGGCCTGCGGCGGCAAGAGCCGTGCGGGCGGCGTCAGCGGCTCTCCAGCAGATGTCCCCGAGGCGGCGACGACTTCGGGAGCGGCTGGGGAATCTGGTGGGGAATGGCCCACCGGCGGGTGTAGCAGGGCGTGGGCGGGGTGTGGCGGCCGGGGGTCTTGAAGGGCGAGAGGGTTGATCGCCGTGCAGCCGAATCCGGCGAACAGAATCGTTGCGATGCCGCTGCCGAGGGCCGCCCACCGCCCGCATCGAGCGTTCCTTCCTGTCCGCAGACGAATCATACCTGGGTCTCCCGTTCTCCTGAATGCCGGGTGTCCAAGGGCGGGCGGCCGTCACGGAATTACCCGGGCCGGAGCCGGACCAGCCTGCGGCGCCGGCAGGCGCGTCGGTTCCGGGCAGTTGCTGGACGTCGGGGGTGGGACCAGCTCGCTCGGGACCGGGCGAGCCAGGCAGTTCGCCGGCGGTTGCCCCAGCGCGACCCAGAGCTGAAACTGGACCCGGTTGTACTCGATGATGGAGTCCAGGTACTCGTACCGCGATCGCCCGAGGAGCCGGAGGCTGTCCACCACCTCGAGCGGCAAGCCCTGTCCGCCGCGAATCCGGATCAGATCCCCGGCGTAGGCGTCCCGGCTGGCCCGGACCGCCGACTCGCCGGCCTCGATCTGGAGGAACCGGGCCTGCACCCAGCCGTAAGCTTCAGCCACCTGGGCGCGCACCAGGTTCAGCGTCTCCAGCTCACGCAGCCGCGCCTGCCGCGCCCGGCTGTCGGCCGCCCGGATCAGCGCGAGGTTGCCGATGCCCATGTTGCGGAAGGTCCAGAACACGGCCACGTCGAGATCGGTCCGGCTGTCGAGGCTGCTGAACCGCGGGGCCGTGATCCGCCTCCCGTCGCCAGCGATGAACCCCGGCGGGTCGGCGACCAGATTGCTCCCGCCGCCGAACCCGCCGGCGCTGAACCCGAGGATGACGTTCGGCGCGAACGGCAGCACCTTCGCGAGGGAGAGATCGTACAGCGCGGTCCTGACCTCCGACCTCCGGGAGGCGAGTTCCGGCCGCTGCAGCAGGGCGATGGCCAGGAGGTCCGGCAGCGGCGTCGGGTCCGGTACGATCGGCGCCGGCACGACCCAACCGTCGATGGGGCGAAGGCGAACAGATGGGTCAAGGTTGAGAAGCTGGGCGAGACGAGCGGACGCCGCCAGGGTTTCGCCCTCGGCCTGTGTCAGCTCGGCGTCGCGCCGCTTCAGTTCCACCGTGGCCCGGTCGGCGTCCGCCTTCCGACCCTGCCCGGTCCGGGCAAACTCGGCAGTCAGCCGTGCGATCTCGGCTGCCTCCTGCCGGTTCTTCCGGGCGATCGCCTGCCGGCCTTCCCCGCGCAGCAGGTCCAGGTAGGCCAGGCAGACGCGGAGCAAAACGTCATTGCGAACGGCCGCCGCGGAAGCATTCGCGGTCACGACGCGCTGCCGGCTCGCCAGGTAGCCGTACCACGCAGCCCCGACGTTGAGGTTGTAGTTCAGGCCGGGGATGGCGACCGTCCCGGCCCCGATGGCGTTTGCCCCGAGGCCCACGTAGAGAGCGTCGCGGTGAACCTGCAGGATGTTCCCGGTCGATTGCTGCAGCGCCCCCCGGTGGAGGTCGTAGTTGGTCCCCGCGTTCAGGTTCGGCAGCAGCTGGGCGACGGCAAGCTGCCTCTGGGCTGTGACCTCGGCGATTCGCGCGCGGGCGAGGAGCAGCTCGGGGTTCTCGACCCCGGCCAGCCGAAGGGCGGTCCCGAGGTCGATCGGGTTTTCTCCTGGCTGAAGGATCGTCCCCGGCGGCGGCCCGGGAAGGGGATTCCCGGCCGTCGCGGACTTTTGGGGCATCGGAGCCTTCTCGATGGTCGGGCGATCGGTCGCGGAAGTTTGGGCGAACACCGCCGTGGCGAGCCCCGCTCCGAGAAGCCCGCCTGCAACCCGAGCCCAGGCCCGGCGCATCCTCGTCATGATCACCTCCCTTGACCGCGGCACCTTTCCTCGAACCGGGCTGCTCTGCGAACACCGGCCGCCCCGGGACGGCATGCGCTTGCGGGCCAGACCCGGAAGTGTGATCGGCACGATACGACAGGGAACATCAGCAACTTCGGCAAAGCATGCGAAGGTCGCCGACGCAGAAAGTTGGGAGGATGTTCTCCCATTGGCAATGGGAGAATGTCCCAGCTAAACGGTCTTGCCGAAGCGACCCCGCCAGCCGGCGCAATCTTCTACAATGCCTCCTGGCCGCTTCTTTCCGGGCACCCCTTCAGGCTGCATCGCGAGGTCCGGTCCGATGAATCCGATTGCCTTCGCGCTCCGCCACCCCGTCACGGTCCTGGTGGCGATGGCCGCCCTCGTCGGGGGCGGGGCGCTGGCACTGACGCGGATGAAGATCGACATCTTCCCGCAACTGAACCTGCCGGTCGTTTACGTCTGCCAGCCCTACGGCGGCATGGACCCGGCCCAGATGGAAGGGCTGCTGACCAACTACTACGAGTACCACTTCCTTTACATCAGCGGCATCCACCACGTCGAATCGAAGAACGTTCAGGGCGTCGCGCTGATGAAGCTGTTCTTCCACCCCGGCACCGACATGGCCCAGGCGATGGCCGAGACGGTCGGGTACGTCAATCGGTCGCGCGCCTTCATGCCGCCGGGAACGGTCCCGCCGTTCATCATGCGCTTCGACACCGGCAGCGTGCCGGTCGGCTACCTCGTCCTGTCGAGCGAGACGAAAACGATCGGCCAGATCCAGGACCAGGCGCTGTTCAAGGTCCGGCCGATGTTCGCCAGTATCCCCGGCGTATCAGCCCCACCGCCGTTCGGCGGCAACCAGCGGACCGTCGTCGTGCGCGTCGATCCGGACCGGCTCCGCGCCTACAAGGTGTCGCCCGAGGACGTGGTCGAGGCGCTCGTCGCCGGGAACACAATCAGCCCGTCCGGGTCGATCCGCATCCAGGAGCAGATGCCGCTGGTGCCAGTCAACTCGATGGTCGTCAGGCCGGAGGAACTGGGCGGCATCCCGCTGAGTGTGTCCCGGGAGGACGGCCGCGACCGGCGCGTGTTCCTGCGCGACGTGGCCCCGGTCATCGAGGACGCATCCGATTTCCCGACCGGGTACGCCCTGGTCAACGGCAAGCGAGCCGTCTACATCCTCGCCACCAGGCGGGCCGAGGCGTCCACCCTGTCGGTCGTGAGTGCCATCAAGGCCAACCTGCCGAGGATGCAGGCGGTCCTGCCGGACGACATCAAGGTCAGCTTCGAGTTCGACCAGTCGCCCCACGTCACCGGGGCGATCCAGAACGTACTGGTCGAGGCGCTCCTGGGCGCGCTGCTCACCGGGCTGATGGTGCTGCTGTTCCTGCGCGACTGGCGCAGCGTCATTGTCGTCGTTTTGAACATCCCGCTGGCGCTCATTGGATCGGTGATGGCGCTGGCGCTGACCGGGCAGTCGGTCAACCTGATGACGCTCGGCGGGCTGGCGCTGGCGGTCGGCATCCTGGTCGATGAGGCGACGGTCGAGGTCGAGAACATCCACACGCAGATGGAGCACACCGACTCGGTGCCGGTGGCGGTCCGGCGCGGCAACGCCGAGACGGCGGTCCCGCGCCTGCTGGCGATGCTGTGCATCGTGGCGGTGTTCCTGCCGTCGTTCTTCATGCAGGGAGCAGCCCAGGCGCTGTTCGTGCCGCTGTCGCTGGCGGTCGGGTTCGCGATGATCTCGTCCTACGTCCTGTCGAGCACGCTGGTGCCGGTGCTCTCGGTCTGGCTGCTGCGGCGCCACCACCGGCACGCCCTCGCCCAGCACGCCGCGCCCGGCTGGCTCGGCGAGGGGTTCCGCACCTTGCTGGGGTTAACCGCGAGGTGGCGCTGGGCCGTGGTGCCGGTGTACCTCGCCGCAGCCGGCGCGGCGATCTTCTTCCTCGGGCGGGAACTGGGGACGGAGATCTTCCCGCGCGTCGATACCGGGCAGTTCCAGTTTCGGCTGCGGGCGCCGACCGGGACGCGCATTGAGCAGACTGAGTCGATCGTCCGGGAGGCGCTGGAGTTCATCAAGAAGGAGGCCGGGCCGGAGAACGTCCTGATCTCCCTCGGGTACGTCGGCGTGGTGCCGTCGAGCTACCCGATCAACAGCGTCTACCTGTGGACGGGCGGGCCAGAAGAGGCCGTCGTGCGCGTGTCGCTGAAGCGGGGGGCCGTGCTGGCGGAGGACTTCAAGCGCGCGCTGCGCGACCGGCTGCCGGACCACCTGCGCGAGTGGGTGGCGCAGAAGTGGCGGTCCGAGGGCGTGCCGGCATCGCGCATCGCCGCGCGCGTGCCCGACCTGCGCCTGTCGTTCGAGCCGGCCGACATCATCAACGACGTGATGAGCTTCGGCTCGCCCACGCCGGTCGAGGTGGTCGTGAGCGGGCCGAAGCTGGCCGACAACCGGGCCTACGCCGAGCGGCTGCGGCGCGAACTGGAGCGCGTCCCGTCGCTGCGCGACCTGCAGTTCGCCCAGGCGCTGGACTATCCGACCGTCGAGGTCCACATCGACCGCGAGAAGGCGGCGTTCAGCAAGGTGACGGCCAGGGACGTGGCGCAGTCGGTGGTGGCGGCCACATCGTCGAGCCGGTTCGTCGTGCCGAACTACTGGCGCGACCCGGCGAGCGGTATCGGCTACCAGGTACAGGTGGAGATCCCGCAGGCGCTGATGACATCCGTGCGTGGGCTGGAGACGGTGCCGGTGAAGCGAGTCGGCAATACCCAGCGGTTGCTGCGCGACGTCGCCACGGTGCGCGAGGGGACGATGCCGGGCGAGTACGCGCGCTACAACATGCGGCGGCTGGTGAGCATGACGGCGAACATCGAGGGGGAAGACCTGGGCCGCGTGGCCGCCCAGATCAGCCGCGCCGTCACCGCCGCCAATCGGTCCCTGTGGTCCCCGTTCACCGACGCGAACGGGAAAGAGGCGTGGCGGAACGAGATCGGCAAGCAGGTCGTCCACGACCCCGCGCGGCTGTCGGACCCGCCCGCCGGCCTGCAGATCGACGTGCGCGGGCAGGTGACGCCGATGGAGGAGATGTTCCGCGGGCTGGCGCTGGGGCTGGCGCTGGCGGTGGCGGCGATCCTCCTGCTGCTGACGGCCTACTTCCAGTCGTTGCGCCTGGCCCTGGTCGCACTGGCGTCGATGCCGGCCGTCCTGGTGGGGGTGATCCTCGCCCTCGTGGCGACCGGGACGACGCTCAACCTGCAGTCGTTCATGGGGGCGATCATGGCGGTCGGCGTGGCGGTCGCGAACGCGATCCTGCTCGTCACGTTCGCGGAGAAGTCCCGGCGCGAGCGGGGCGGCGACGCCCGGACCGCGGGGGCCGAGGGGGCGCGGAGCCGCGCCCGGGCCATCCTGATGACGAGCGCGGCGATGACCGCTGGCATGGTGCCGATGGCGCTGGGCCTGGGCGAGAGCGGCGACCAGATGGCGCCGCTCGGCCGGGCGGTGATCGGCGGGCTGCTGGCCGCGACTGTGACGACGCTGTTCATTCTCCCGGCGGTGTTCGCCCTGGTGATGAGCGGCGCCCCAACCGGGTCCGCGTCCCTCGACCCGGAGGATCCGCAGAGCCCGTACTACGTCGGCGCGCCTCCCGGCGCCGGCCGAGCCCGAAGCGTCAGCGCGGGGGAGAGCCTCGGCCCGCGCTGACGCTCCGGGCTGGTAGGCGCGGCCCATTACCGCTCGTCGCCCAGTTCCTTGCGCAGCCGCGCCAGCTCGGCCTTCAGCTCGCGCACCACCGCCGCGTGGCCCGGATCGTTGTAGAGGTTGCGCACCTGCTGCGGATCCTGCTCGCGGTCGAACAGCTCCCACTCCGGCTCCCGGTCGAGGTTCTTTGCTCCCTTCATGTTCAACCCCTTGCCGTAGTAGTGGATCAGCGTGTACCGCTTCGTGCGCACGCCGTAGCATGCCGGAACGTTGTGCGAGCCGTCCAGGTGCATCCAGTAGCGGTAGTACATCGACGTGCGCCAGTCCGGCGGCGTCTTGCCCTCCAGCAGCGCCTTGTAGCTCTTACCCTGCATCTCCTTCGCGGCCGGCGCGGCGGCGAGGTCGAGGAACGTCGGCGCGTGGTCGATGTTCAGGACCATGTCCTGGTTGACGGTTCCCGCCTTCGTGTGGCCCGGCCACCGGACGATGAGCGGGGTCGTCAGGCACGGCTCGTACATCAGCCGCTTGTCGTAGAATCCGTGCTCGCCGAGGAAGAAGCCCTGGTCCGACGTATAGATGACGATCGTATCTTCAGCCAGCCCCTCGCTGTCGAGGAACGCGAGCAGCCGGCCGACGTTCTCGTCCACCGCCGCCACGCACGCCAGGTAGCGCTTCATGTAGAGCTGGTACGCCCAGCGCCGCAGCTCCTCGCGCGACATGCCCTTGGGGATCGGCGTTTGCAGATCGCGCATGTTCATGTGTTCGCCGACCGTCAGCCGCGTGTCCTGCACCTGCTTGGCCCGGCCCTTGAGGTCGTCGAGCAGGGTCGGCGGCTCGGGGATCTTCGCGCCCTTGAACAGGTCCGCAAAGCGGTTCGCCGGATCCCACGGCCGGTGCGGCGCCTTGAAGTGGCAGAAGAGGAGGAACGGTTTGTCCTTGTCGCGCTTCTTGAGCCACTCGATCGACAGGCCGGCGATGACGTCGGTCGAGTACTTCCCGGTGTACTCGCGCGCCTTCTTCTTCGGTTCGCCCGGGCCGTACAGGCGGGGGTTGTGGTAGACGCCCTGCCCCGGCAGGATGCGCCAGTAATCGAACCCGGTCGGGTCGGTGTGGAGGTGCCACTTGCCGAAGATGGCAGTCTGGTAGCCCAGGGCGCGGAGCAGGTGGGCGATGTGCTGGCGCAGCGGGTCGATCGGGTCGGCGAGGGTGTAGACGCCGTTCTTGTGACTGTACTGGCCGGTGAGGATGGCGGCCCGGCTCGGCGTGCAGATCGAGTTCGTGACCAGGGCGTTGGTGAAGCGCACGCCCTGCTTTGCAAGCCTGTCGAGGTTCGGCGTCCTGGCGGCCTTGCCCAGCCACGACCCGTAGGCGCCGATGGCGGCGCGGGCGTGGTCGTCGCTCATGATGAACAGGATGTTCGGTCGCTTCTTGCCCGCCGGCTTCGTCTGCGCGGGGGCCGGCAGGGCGAACAGGCCGAGGACCGCAAGGGCGGCCAGAAACCGGGCAAGCATGTGACGTATCCTCCGGGGAAAGCGCGGGGTAGCTCTGTCGGCCCGGGGGCACTCCCGAGCCCAGAAATGAATTACGCAGCTGCCGGGCGCCGGACAACCCCGCACGCCGCTCCGGCGCCCATCTTGCCCCTCTCCTCCCCGGAGCAGTTCGCCAAGCGATATCGGACCAGACACCGTGGCGGTCATTCTGTCCGAGCCCGCAGCGCCAGCGCGGGGTGGTGTCTCGTCCCGCGCTGGCGCTGCGGGCTCGGATAGGAGTTTGGTCCGGTAGTTCCAATGCCTTGCATGGGCGCGGCCGGTCAGCTTGACCGGGTGCGCGGAGGCGGCTAGACTCCAGTAAGCGGGGGGGAGCGGCGGGAACGGAGGTTTGCAAAGCGGAGCATGGCGAAAGCGGATCCTTCCCCCGAGACGCCCGGCGGTGCCGCCAACGGCGAGCCGCGCCTGTCCCGGGCCAGTGTCGCCCGGTTCAGCCTCTACCTGCGCCACCTCGAACAGTTCCACCACGCGGGCGTGCGGACCGTCTCCAGCAGCCAGCTCGGCGAGGCTCTCGGCATCACTGACGCCCAGGTCCGCAAGGATCTCGCCTACCTCGGCAACCTCGGCCACCCCGGCGTCGGCTACCCGACCCAGGAGGTGATAGCAGCCCTGCGCCGCAAGCTCGGCATCGACCGCGAGTGGAGGGTAGTCGTCGTCGGCGTCGGCAACCTTGCCCGCGCGCTTCTGCGCTACCGCGGGTTCCGGCAGCAGGGATTTCGCATCGTCGCCCTGTTCGACACGGACGCCGGGAAGGTTGGCCAGCGGGTCGATGACCTGGAGATCCACTCGCCCGAGCAGATGCCGGCGGTCATCGCTGCCACCGGGGCCGAACTCGGGATCCTCACCGTCCCCGCAGAGGCCGCCCAGTCCGTCGCCGACGCCCTCGTGGCCGCCGGCATCCGCGGTGTGCTGAACTTCGCCCCGGTCGTGCTGCGGCTGCCGTCGCACGTCAGCCTGGTCGCGGTGGACCTGACCGTCCAGCTGGAACAGCTCGCGTTCCTGGTCCAGCTCGGGGCCGGCGAGTAGCCAGCCGGTCCCAGGGCGCAACCGCCTTGCCGGGACCGGCAAGGCGGTTGCGGGCGGGTTTGCGCGGTCCTCACTTCTTCCCAATGCAGTACAGGTAGCGGTCGGTCCGCATGAGGATGTGCCCCTCGTCCGCGATCGGGCTGGCGTTGGTGCGGCTGGGGTCGTCCGCAAACTTGTTGTGGGCGAGCACCTTGAACTTCGGCTCGGCCGGGACGACGAACGTGCCGTCGAAGCGCGACACATAGTAGATCTTGCCGTCGGCGACCAGGCCGGAGGCGTAGTAGTTCCCGCCGAGGCGGTTGCGGTACACGTCCTTGCCCGTGGCCGCGTCCAGGCAGAAGGCGTTCCCGGCGGCCCAGTAGAGGTGGCCGTCGTGGTACACCGGCGAGGCGACCAGGGACGAGCCCTTGGTGCGCCACAGGACGTGCGAGTTGGTGACATCGCCGCGCCCGCCGGCCCGGATCGCCAGCGCCCCGCCGCGGACGACGTAGACCACGTCCTTGTGGGCCACCACGCTCGGACACACGTACCCGTTGAACCCGGTGACGCGCCACAGTTCCTTGCCGGTGGCCGGATCGAACGCGATGACCGCACTCGACTCGTTGAGCACCAGCTCCGGCCCGGTCTTCGGCACGTCCACCAGCACCGGCGTGTTCCACGACGACCGGATGCCGTCGGCGCGCCACACCTCCTTGCCGCTGTCCCGATCCAGCGCGACCAGGGAGCCGCTCTCGATGCTGGCGTTGATAATGACCAGGTTCTTGAAAAGAACCGGCGAGTTGGACGAGCCCCACCCGTTCGTTTTCGTGCCGACGCTGGCGCGCCAGATCTCCTTGCCGTCCAGGTCGAGGCAGTAGACACCCGACTTGCCGAAGAAGGCGTACAGGCGCTTCCCGTCGCTGGCGAGGGTGCTGGAGCTGTAGCCGTGCTGGGTGTTGTTGCCGCCCACGTACCTCGACTCGGGCAACAGGGGCTTGAAGTCCCGCGTCCACAGGATCTTGCCGGTGGGGCGATCGACGCATACGAGCAGCCGCATCAGGTTCGCCATGTCGCCCTGGCCCGGTTCGACGCCGTAGCCGGTGTAGCACGTCAGGTAGACGCGCTTGCCGACCACGACCGGGCTCGACGTCCCCGGCCCGGGCAGCTGTGTCCGCCAAACGATGTTCTCCTGGGAGGACCAGGTCGTCGGCAGCCCTTTCTCGGGGCTGCTCCCCAGCCCCCCTGGCCCGCGGAACTGCATCCAGTTGGCACCGATCGCCGACAGCGCCGCCAGGGCGGCCGGCACGAGAAGATAGCGTCGCATCAATCAGTCCTTTCCGATCAGGGACATCACTTGAACCGTCTGACGCGCGGCCTCACCGGAGGCCGGGCGCGCCGCCGTCCGCCTACCGCAGCCAGCCCTCGGCGATCGTCCGCAGATCCGCGTGGCCGTGGGCGGCCTCGTTGCCGTTGCTGGCCGTGAAGTAGCGCCGCTCCAGAGCACGAATGGCCCGCACCAGCTCCTCGTGCCGGATGCGTTCCAGCAGGTCGATGGCGCTGAACGGCGTCAGCGGTCCGGGCAACCGCCAGCGCCCCGCCGTGCTGAGCAGCATGGTTCAACTCCCTGTCGAAGGCGTGAGGAGGGCGGTCCGGGATGCGGGCATGCCCGTATTACAGCGGTTCGGAGGGGCGCAGTCCACTCGCGAATTGCACTGCCGACCCACCCTGGCGCCAGCGTGACACAACAGCAACAGACCAATCACGCGGTTCTTGCTTGCCATCCTGAGTGAAGGTGGTAACCTTGCCTTTTGCCAATCCATCTACTCCATAAAATACTCGCCCCGCCTGGAACGGAGAGGGGTCTTCTTCGCCGACCGGGGTTTCACCGGCGGAGGAAAGTCTCACTTGGACGCTGGCTGGCAGGTCCACCATGTGCTCTGGCGTAGTTACGGGGGAGACGACAACATAGACAATCTGGTGTGGGAAGTCTTCCGTGAAGGACTGCGTCAACCCCTCAACTACGACTGCGGTGCGCTTGTTGTGGCGGAATGGAACGGGAACGCCAGGAACCGGACGTGCGACGTGGAACTGGCGCGGCGACCTCGGCCCTCCCTGCCCGTCCCTCCTATCCACTGGCAAACCTGACACCGACCTGTTAGCCTGAGGTGGAGTCAACAGGCGTTCGGGGCACCGGGGGTAACGTCGTCATGGCCCACCCGTCGCGCCGGCCATGCCGGCCGCTCATCCTGCTCGTGGCGCTCGCGGCGGGCTGCGGCGGTACAAGCGCCCAGCCGGAACTCATGTGGGGCCGGCGCGGCGTGCAGGACGGCCAGCTGGTCAAGCCGCGCGCCGCCGCCATCGACGCGCAGGACCGCCTTTACCTCGTGGACTGGACCGCTCGCATTCAGGTCTTCGACCGCGACGGCAAGCACCTCGGCCAGGCCTGGACCACCCCGGACTTCAGCAACGGCCGCCCGAGCGGGCTGAGCATCGACCGCGACGGCAACCTGCTCGTCAGCGATTCGCACTACCACGCCCTGCGCATCTACTCACCCGAAGGCAAACGGCTGCGGACCATTGGCGGCAAGGCCGGGACCGCCGCGGGCCAACTCGGGTACGTCAGCGACGCCGTCCAGGACCGCGACGGGTTCTATTACGTCGCGGAGTTCGGCGAGAACCAGCGCATCACGAAGCTGGACGTTGCCGGGCGGTTCGTGAAGTGCTGGGGCGAACCGGGCACCGAGCCGGGCCAGTTCGCCCGCATCCGCGCCCTGGCGCTCGGGCCGGACGGCAACCTCTACGTCGCCGACGCCTGCAACCACCGCATCCAGGTGTTCACGCGCGACGGCGAACGGGTGGCCGTATGGGGCCAGGCCGGCCGCGAGCCGGGGCAGCTGTCGTATCCGTATGACCTGGCCTTTGCGCCGGACGGGAAATACCTGTACGTCGTCGAGTACGGCAACAACCGGGTGCAGAAGTTCACGCCCGGAGGCGAGCCGAAGGGCTGCTGGGGCGGCCCCGGACGGGAGCCGGGGCGCCTGGGGAGCCCGTGGGCGCTGGCCGTGGACAGCCGCGGCCGCGTTCATGTCATCGACAGTGAGAACGACCGGGTCCAGCGCATCGCCTTCTGACCCGTGAGATCGGGGCACTCGCCGCCGCAGGATGGGCCACTCATGGATTACCTCTACGCCTCCGAGTTGACCGTGCGCCTCTGGACGGCCGCCCTGTTTGGGGTCGCGGCGCTGGCGCTGGCCCCGTTTCTGCGCTCGCGGCGGCGTGAGGACGAGCCCAGCCCGCTCCCCGGCGCGATTGCCACTGCCACCTTCGGGCTCTGGGCCATCCTGGTCCTCGTCGCGCTGTTCGCCCCGAATGAGAATGAGGCCGGGACCGGGTGGCGCGGCGCTCTCCTGATCGCGGCCCTGGCGGTCGTTCCGGCCGGCCTGTTCCTCACCGCGCTGATTGACCGGCGGCCCTGGCTGGGCTGTGCGGCGTGCGGCCTGATGAGCGCCGGCGCGCTCGCCTTCCCGGACAGCATCGTCGGGGTGGTCCTTGCCACCGCCACCCTGCTCGCCGTGCTGGGGCTCGTGCTTACTCTGTTCCTCAACGCTTACTGGTCCGCGACCCTCGGGTACGCCGCCGGCGCCGCTGCCCTGGTCGCGCTCGGAGGGATGACGGCGGCCCCCGCGGGCGCGGTGCTGCGCGACCTGTGTGCCGGGGTGGCCGGCGTGTTCGGCAGCGGGCACGTCGGCATCGCCGAGCCGGGCTGGCTGCTGCTGCTCCTGCTGGTGCCGGTGGTCGTCGCGCTCGGTTTCCGGTCGCTGTCGGGGCTGGGGCCGGTCCGGCGCTGGGTCGCCATCACCCTGCGCTGTCTGCTCGTTGTCTTCCTCACCCTGGCGCTCGCCGAGGTCCACCTGCGCCGCAGTCACGAGGCCGTCACGGTTCTGTTCGTCTGGGACCGCTCGCTCAGCATCCCGCCCGAGTTCGAGGGCGACGGCGGGGGCAAGGATCTGCGCGAGCAGCGCCTACTCCGATTCATCAACGACGCGGTCGCCAAACGCGGCCCGAAGCATATGCGCGACGGCAGCGGGTTGATCGTCTTCGGCCGGTGGCCGCGCCTGGAGTTGCCGCCGGCCAGCGTGCCGCGCTTCAACCTCAAGAAGGTTGAGAGCGAGGTCGAGAAGACCTACACCGATATCGCCGGCGCCCTCAAGCTCGCGCTGGCGTCGTTCCCCGAAGGCAGCGCTCGCCGCATCGTTCTGATCAGTGACGGCAACGAAAACCTGGGCAAGGCGGAGGAGGTCGCGCTCATCGCCAGGCAAAACGGCGTTGAGATCGACGTGGTCCCAATCGCCGCCGGGCGTCGCAACCAGGACGAGGTACTCGTCGAGCGCATCGAGGTGCCGGCGGTGACCGAGGAGGAGTCGCGCCTGCCGATCCGCATCGTCATCCGCAGCTTCAACCCGGGCGTGGTGGTCGGCAACTTGAAGCTCCTCAAGAAGAGTATGGCCATCCGCAAGGGGGGAGATGGAGAGGGAGATGAGCCGGTGTTCGAGGACGAGCCGATCCTCGAAACCGAGGTGCGCGTCCGCCAGGGGCTGACCGCGTTCTACTTCCAGCAACCGCCGAGCAAGAAGGAGGCGTACACCTACGAGGCCAAGTTCGTCCCGCTGCGCGTCGAGGACGGGGCCGGGAAGGTGGTACGCGAGGGGCTGGTCGCCGACCGGGTCGAGAACAACCGGGCCAGCGCGAGCGTGATCGCGCGCGGCAAGCGCGCGATTCTGCTGGTAGAGGGCAAGGCCGGCGAGCACCGACTGCTCGTCGAACGGCTGCAGAAGACCAGGTCGAGCCTGCGTGTGCTGGCCGTCCTGCCCGGGCAGCTGCCACAGGAGCCGACGCAGCTGACCCAGTTCCTGACGCGCTTCGACACCCTCATCCTGGCGAACATCCCGGCCGAGACGCTGACCGACGGGCAGCAGAAGGTGATCCGCGCGGCCGTCCACGACCAGGGCAGCGGGCTGGTGATGATCGGCGGCCCGCAGGGATACGGGGCCGGCGGGTGGCAGGGGACGGAGGTCGAGAAGGCGCTGCCGGTGACGTGCGACCTGCGCTCGATGGAGGTCGAGGGCAAAAGCGGACTGGTGCTCATCATGCACGCCTCGGAAATCGCCGAGGGGAACATGTGGCAGAAGAAGATCGCCCAGCTTGCGATCGAGAAGCTGGCGCCGATGGACATGGTCGGCGTGCTGCATTACAACTGGGACGGCCAGGGGAAGAATCAGGGCCACAGCTGGCACATCCCGTTTCAGCAGGTCGGCGCCAACCGGCTGCGGCTGCACCGCCTGCTCGACACGATGAGCCCCGGCGACATGCCGGACGCCGATCCGTCGCTGAAGATGGCGCTCGCGGCCCTGTCCGATCCGAAACACAACCTCGGGACCAAGCACATCATTTTCATCAGCGACGGCGACCACTGGCAGCCGCCGATGAAGACGCTGGCCGCGATCAAGGCGGCGCGGATCACCTGCACAACCGTCTGCATTACCTCGCACGGCCAGGCGGAGGTGGCGCGCATGAAGAAGACGGCCGACGCGACCGGCGGCCGGTCGTATTACGTCAAGGATCCGAAGCAGCTGCCCGCGATCTACATCAAGGAAACGCGCCTGATCAGCAAGAGCTTCATCCACGACAAGCCGTTCGTGCCGACGCTGGTCGAGCGCGCGGGGCCGACCGAGGGGATGCCGGAGAACCTGGAGCGACTGCACGGGTTCGTGCGCACGACGCCCCGGCCGGGGCCGCTGGTGCGCGTGCCGATCGTCAAGCACGAGAAGAAGGAGACGTTCCCGATCCTGGCGTACTGGCACTACGGGCTGGGCAAGGCGGTCGCGTTCACCAGCGACGCGCGGGCGAAGGATCCGACGGCGTGGGATCTCGACTGGGCGAGCACGCCGATGCACGCGAAGTTCTGGGAGCAGGTCGTCGATTGGTCGCTGCGCGCCGTCGAGACGGGCAAGAATCTGACGCTGACGACCGAGGTACGCGACGGGAAGGTGAAGGTGACGGTCCACACCCGCGACAAGGACGGCCGGCCGATCACCGACCTGGACCTGCGCGGCGGGATCACCTCGCCGTCCCTCAAGGGCGCCGACGGCCGCCTCCCGGAGCTGAAGTTCACCCAGAAGGGGGTAGGCGTTTACGAGGCGGAGGTGCGGGCGGAGGACGTCGGCTCTTACTTCATCCACGTCCAGGCGTCGCGCAGGAAGACGGTGGTCGGAAAGGACGGCCAGAAGACGACCGTCGCTGAGGTGGTGGACGCGGCGCGCGGCGGGGTGTCGATCCCGTACTCGCCGGAGTTCGCCGAGATGGAGAGCAACACCGGGCTGCTGGTGCGGCTGGCCAAGATGACCGGCGGCAAGATCTATCCGGACGAGGCGGCGGCGCTGCGGCAGGTGGCGGAGTCGGGCGAGGTGTTCCGGCCGGCGGCAGTGCGGACGCGGTCGCTGCAGTCGATCTGGTTCTGGCTGGTGCTGCTGACGGGCGTGGGGCTGTTCTTCGACGTGGCGGTGCGGCGCATCGCTCTGGACCCCCTGAAACTGGCGGGGACGGCCCAGGCGGCGTGGGCGCACCTGCGCGGGCAGGCGCCCGCGGAGCGCGCGCCGGAGTTCCTCGACCGCCTGCAGAGCCGCAAGGTACAGCTGGGCGAAACGCTGGAGAAGGACAGGGCGGCCAGGCGCTTCGAGGGCGAAGGGGGGCCGACCTCGGCCCCACCGCCGTCCGCCGACGAACCGCGGCCGGCGCCGCGTCCCGAACCGCGGCCGGCGCCGCAGGCGCAGCCCGCGGCGGACGAGGCGGGCGATTTCGCGAGCCGCCTGATGCGGGCGAAAAAGCGCGCCATGGAAGAGCGCGACCGGGACAAGGGGAAGCCGTAGCTCACGACCAGCCGCTACCCCTCTGCCTGACCGTCGCTGGAAGCGGGTTCGTCGTTCTCGGTCAGCAGCCGGAAGCGCACGTCCGGCTCGCGGATGTGGTGGATGAGGTGACGCGGCAGGTGGCAGCGCAGGACCACTCGGTTGTCGGCGTATTCCTGGCGATAAATCTCCGCGTGGGCCGCCAGGTAGGCCAGCACCCGCCCGTGGCCCGCATCGACGTCCACCTCGACGTTCGCGAACTCGGCGCTGAGCATCTCGATGACGGCGTCGCGCAACTCGTCCAGCCCCTGCCCGGTCGCGGCGCTCACGGCCACCGCGCGCTTGTGGTTCTGCTGCAGCACGTCCAGGTACGAACGGTCCGTTACGCGGTCGATCTTGTTCAGCACCAGCAGCGTCGGCTTGTCGGCGCAGCCCAGCTCGGCGAGGACGGTGTTGACCGCCTGGATCTGCTCCTCGGCGGTCGGGTTGCTCGCGTCCACGACGTGCAGCAGCAGCCGCGCCTGCCGCGCCTCCTCCAGGGTCGCCTTGAAGGACGCGATCAGGTGGTGCGGCAACTCGCGGATGAAGCCGACCGTGTCGCTGAGGAGGACGCGGCCCCAGTCCTGCAACCGCCACTGCCGGGTGCGCGTGTCGAGGGTCGAGAACAGCTTGTCCTCGACGTAGACGCCGGCCCCGGTGAGGGCGTTCATCAGCGTGCTCTTGCCGGCGTTGGTATAGCCGACGAGCGAGACGGTGTGCTCCTCGCGGCGGCTGCGCACCTCGCGCTCCTTGCGCGCCTGCACCTCGACGAGACGATTTTTCAGGTCGCGGATGCGCGCATCGACCAGGCGGCGGTCTTCTTCCAGCTGCGTTTCACCCGGGCCGCGCACGCCGATGCCGGCGGTGTAACGCGACAGGTGGGTCCACATCTGCCGGAGACGCGGCAGGGCGTACTCGAGCTGGGCCAGCTCGACCTGCAGGCGGGCCTCGGTCGAGCGGGCGCGGGTGGCGAAGATGTCGAGGATCAGCTCGCTCCGGTCGAGCACCTTGACGCCGGTCGTCTTCTCCAGGTTGCGGACCTGCGCGGGTGTCAGGTCGTTGTCGAAGATGACGACGTCGGCATCCTGAGCCTTGACGAGCTGCTGCAGCTCCTCGAGTTTGCCCTTGCCGATGTAGGTGCCGGGGATGACCTTCTGGCGCTTCTGAATCATGGTGCCGACAATGATGGCGCCGGCGGTGGTGGCGAGACCCTGGAGTTCCTCCAGGGGGTCGGTGCCAATCCAGGGGCGTTCCGGCAGGGCAACACTGACCAGGATGGCACGTTCCAGGCGGACCGTTAGTTCGTCGCGAGTGGTGTCGAGAGTCACGTGGGTGTCTGGCCCTCCTTTCCCTTCATTGTAAAGCGGCGGGCAAACGCGAGCCAGGGCGAAAACGGCCCCCCCGCAGGACCGCCAGCGCTCGGCGGCATGTCGGGCAAGGCGTATGCCTGGTATGATACACGACCGGGAAAATGGTTCGGCGCCGTTCGCACGAGGTGAGGGCCAGCAGTGCTCCGCGAAGAACAGATCGACATCCGCCGCCAGCGCGGCGTCGAGGGCAAGTTCGCGATCCGCAACCTCGGCCGCAACCGCGTCTTCAGCGACTACCTGGTCAGCAACCCGGCCAGCGGCGGGCAGTATCGGGTCAGCATCCGCGGCTTCGACGTCGGCGACAACCTGTGCGCGTGCCCCGACTTCAAGACCAATACCCTCGGCACATGCAAGCACATCGAGGCGGTCCTCGCCGCCCTGCGCGCCGAGATCCCGGTCCAGTTGCGCCAGCGCAAGGCGACCGTCACGCGCCCCGAGATCGTACTCCAGTACGGTGAGCAACTGTGCCCGGTCCTCCACCTCCCACCGCGCCACTCCGACACGCTCCGGGCGCTGGCCGAGAAGTTCTTCGACCCGTCGGGCCGCTGGAAGGCGGGCGACCGCTACCACGAGCTGATCGCGGCCGTCGAAACGGTCCCGGAGCAGGTGACGATCTTCTCCGACGCGATGGAGTTCATGGAGCGCGAGGTCGAGCGCCGCGAAATGGCCCAGCGCGAGAAGGAGCTGGTCGAGCAGCTCGACCGCGGGCAGCTGAACCTCGATCTGCTGAAGGTGCCGCTCTATCGATACCAGATGCGCGGCGCGCTGTTCGCCGCCTACCGCGGGCGCTGCATCCTCGGCGACGACATGGGGCTCGGCAAGACCACCCAGACGCTGGCCGCGGCCGAAATCCTCGCCCGGGAGCGCGGCGTCGAGCGCGTGCTGGTGGTCGCGCCGGCGTCGGTCAAGTACCAGTGGGAGAGCGAGATCCGCAAGTTCACCGACCGGCCGGTGCAGGTGATCGAGGGCGGCAGCCAGGCCCGCAAGGTGCAGTACACCGAGCCGACGTTCTACCGGCTGATCAACTACGAGCAGGTGCTGCGCGACCTGGACGAGCTGAACGCCTGGCACCCCGACCTGATCGTCCTGGACGAGGCCCAGCGCATCAAGAACTGGGAGGCGAAGGTGTCGCGCGCCGTCAAGAAGCTGCGCAGCCGCTACGCCGTCGTCCTCACCGGCACGCCGCTGGAGAACAAGCTCGAAGAACTCTACAGCATCGTGCAGTTCGTGGACGACCGCCGCCTCGGTCCGGCGTTCCAGTTCCTGCACGAGCATCGCGTCCTCGACGAGCAGGGCAAGGTGATCGCCTACCGCAACCTGGAGAAGATCCGCGGCAAGCTCGAACCGATTTTGCTGCGGCGCACGCGGGCACAGGTGCTCACCGAGTTGCCCGAGCGCACCGAGAGCACCGTCTACATCGAGCTGACCGACGCTCAGCGCGGGCCGTATGCCGACCAGCAGACGACGCTCGCCCGGCTGGTCGCGAAGAAGTACCTGACGGAGGTGGACCGGCGCCGCATCCTGTGCTGCATCGCCAACATGCGGATGCTCTGCGACAGCACCTACCTGTACGACAAGCAGACGAACGTCTCGCCGAAGCTGGACGAGCTGGCGGAGCGACTGCACGACCTCGCGATCGAAGGGCCGCACAAGGTGGTCGTGTTCAGCCAGTGGGAGCTGATGCTGCGCAAGGCGGCGGAGGTGGTCGAGCGGTTGCAGGTCGGCCACACGGTGCTGCACGGTGGGGTGCCGGGGAAGAATCGGCGGGCGCTGCTGGAGCGGTTCCGCGCCGACCCGGCGTGTCGCGTGTTCCTGAGCACCGACGCGGGCGGGACGGGGCTGAACCTGCAGGCGGCCGACACCGTGATCAACCTCGACCTGCCGTGGAACCCGGCCGTGCTGGAGCAGCGCATCGCGCGCGTGCATCGCATGGGCCAGCACCGGCCGGTGCAGGTGATCAACCTGATCGCGCGCGGGACCATCGAGGAGCGCGTGCTGCGCACCCTGGAGCAGAAGCGGAGGCTGTTCGAGGGGCTGTTCACCGGGACGAGCGACGAGGTGGCGTTCGAGGCGTTGGGCCAGCAGCAGTTCCTGGAGACGGTGCGCGACTTCGTCAGCGACGAGGAGCCGCGTCCGCCTGCCCCGTCGCCCGCCGCGCCCGCGCCGGCGGCGAGTACCGTGTCGCTGCAGGCGGTGCTGCAGGCCGGCGTGCAATTCCTCGAAGCGCTGGCGGCGCTGTGCGCGGCGCCGCCAGGCGCTCCGGCGGCGAACGGCCAGCAGGCGGCCGCGTCCCTGGCGCCGTTTATCGGAACGGACACCCGGACCGGCCAGCCAGTGCTGCAGATCCCGCTGCCCCCGCTGGAGACGCTGCAGCGCGGCGCGACGGCCCTGCAGGCCATCTGCCAGCGGCTTGCGCCGCCCGCGCGCCGGGCGTCGTCCGAGCCCGCAGTGTAAGCGAGGGACAAGGCTCCACCCGCGCTGACGCTGCGGGCTCGGATGGTGCCGGAAGCGTCCGCTCACTCCAGCGCCACGGCCTCGGGGATTCGCTGCCGCACGGCGTAAAGGGCCGGCCCCAGCCCGGCCAGCCGCGCCGTCAGCAGCGACACGGCCGCGATCGCCAGCGCCGCCACCCACGGCACATGTACCGGGAACGAGTACCCCGTCTCCTCCAGGATGACGACACGCAGCGCGTACCACTGCAGCGGCACCCCCACGAGCAGCCCGATCGCCGTCCCGATCAGGCCCATCAGCGACGCCTCGGCCACCACCGACCGTACCACCTGCTGCTTCGACGCCCCGACCGCCCGCAGCAACCCCAGCTCGCGCTTGCGCTGGAGCACCGAAATCAGCAGGGCCGTCACCACCCCCATCGCCGCGACGAGCACCACCACCACCTGCTGCGCAATCGCGATCGCATACAGACGGTCAATCATGCCGTCGATGTGCGCCTGCAGCTCGCCGCGCGTCAGCACGAACAGCCCGTGGGCGGCGCCGGACTGTTTCAGGATCGCCTCCTGCACCGCGCGGCTGTCGGCGCCCGGCTGGAGGTACACGTCGAACACGTCCGCCCGGTCATCGTCCCAGTGATCCACGTAGAGCTTGCGGTTAACCGCGATGCACCCGTGATTCCACGAGTAATCGACGATCTTGCCGACCACCGCCAGCGTCACCGGCCCGCGCGGACTCGACAGGGTGATGGTGTCGCCGACGTCGATGCCGTGCAGCAGGCTGAAGTTCTCCGACACGATGGTCCCGTCGGGCCGTTCCGCCAGCCGCCGGTACGGCTCGACGCTCGCCACCGGCGGATCCCGGTCGCGGTCCATCTCGTAGTAGTCGCGGGCCTCGAAGATACTCAGCAGGATCTGCGTGTCGCGGAAGTAGTGCTTGCAGAGACGAAGCGGCAGGGCCGTCCGCACGCCGGGCACGGCGCGGATCTCCTCGCCGAGCCGTAGATCCATCGGCTCGCCCTGCCCGCCCGCGCTAACCGGGCTGCCGGAGGTGACGAACAGCTCCGCTGCGAGGTACTGACGTACCCAGTCGCGCAGGGCGATGCGGTTGCTCAGGATGATGCCGGCCGTCTGCACCACCAGGGCGACGCCGGCCGCCAGCGCCGCGATCACCAGCCCGGTCCGGCCGGGCGCCCGCACCAGGTTGTCGGCTGCGAGCCGCGCCTCGATGCCGAGGAAGCGCCGCGCCACCGGCTGCAGCAGCCGCGCCAGCAGCGCCGTGAGCAGCGGCGTCGCGATGAGGGTGCCGACGACCACCAGCGCCAGCCCCCCGTACATGCCGAAGCGCGCCGGCAGCACCTCGCGCAGCGCGATCGCCCCCACGCCAAGCGCCAGCGCCAGCCCGCTCGCCAGCGCCTGGGCGATGCGGAAGCGCCAGCTCGGCGCCTGGGGGATGCGCCGCACCGCCTCGGCCGGCCGGGCGCGCGCGGCCAGACAGGCCGGCACCAGCGCGGCCGCGACCGCGGTGATCACCCCGGCGCCGAGGGCCGCGAATAGCAGTTCGGGACTCAGGCGCACCGCCGCCCCCTCGACGCCGCCGAAGATCTCGCCGAGGATGTCCTGCATCGGCGCCAGCCCCAGGTGCGCCAACCCCAGCCCGAGCGGCAGACCCAGCAGCGACCCGGCCAGCCCGAGCAGGGCCGCCTCGCCCGCAAACAACCGCCAGATCTGCACCCGACTGGCCCCGATGCTCCGCAGCATGCCGATCTCGTGGCGGCGCTCGGTGACGTTGACCGACAGGGCGTTGTACACCAGGAACAGGCCGATCACCAGCGCCGCGATGCCGCACATCTGCAGCGCGACCTGCATGCCCGCCATGACGTTCTGCACGGCCCGATCCTGCTCCTCCGGGGTGCGCGCCTGCGCCCGCCCGGCGAGGAGGTACGCCACCCGCCGCCGCACCGTATCCGGGTCCGCCCCGCGCGCGAGGGTGATGTCGATGCGCGATACCATGCCCGGCCGGAGCCCGGCCACCCGGCAGGCGTCCGGCAGGTTCAGAACCACGACACTCCCACCCAGGGCCGCCGCCGCCCCGCTCGCGCTGATGGCGCCGACGCGGCGCAGCCGGGCCGCTTCCTTGCGCCCACGCCCCAGCACGCGCATCTCCTCGCCCTTACCCGCGAGGTCGGCGTCGAGTGCCTTGCCGACGATCGCTGGCGGCGGCCCCCAGAGCGACGCCGCCGCGACGCGGAAGCGGCGCTCGGTCCTCGCGTCGATGTCCACCTGCCAGCCCGGGGGGGACGTCTGCTTGCTCTCGGCGAGCAGGTCGAGGCCGACGAGGAGGGCCGGACGGTTGCCCAGGTCGGGCAGCTTGACGTTCTCGAAGACGCGCGGGCGGGCAGCGCGGACACCCTCGACCTTCTCCAACTCGGCGGCGAGCGCCTTCGCGACGGGGGCCTCGCCATTGCCGACGAGCAGGTCCGCGACGCCCGCCAGGGGGTTGGCGGCGCTGACGGCGGCCTGGGCCATCGCCTGGTTGAGGGCGCGCGTCGCCACCAGCATGCTCACCCCGGCGGCGATGCTGAGGACGATCAGGATGGTGCGCCCGCGCCGCCGGCGCAGGTAGCGCAGGCTCAGAGTGGTGTAGACCGATGGCATGGGAGAGAAGATTGCGAAAGCCCACGGGTCGCGTCCCGTGGGCCAGGTTCCCAGCGCGCCGCCCACGGGACGCGACCCGTGGGCTTTATCTGAGCTGTGTTTCTTCCTGGGCCGCTGGCCCCCGGACAGGCACAGTCTCCTCGGAAGCGACGCGCCCGTCGCGGATGTGGACGATGCGGTCGCCGTAACTCGCCGCCTGGGCGTCGTGGGTGACCATCACGACCGAGCGCCTGCCGGACTCCGGCAGGCTGCGCAGCAGGCGCAGGATCTCGGCGCTGTTGGCCGAGTCGAGGTTGCCGGTCGGCTCGTCGCACAACACCGCCTCGGGCTCGATGACGAGGGCGCGGGCGACGGCGACGCGCTGCATCTCGCCGCCGGACAGCTCGTCGGGAAAGTGATCGGCGCGGTGCGCCATCCCGACGAGCTGCAAGCTGGCGTGGGCCGGTTTCAGAGCCCGGTTGCGCCGCTGCCCGGCGAGGAACAGCGGCAGGGCCACGTTCTCGACCGCCGTCAGGGTGGGGATCAGGTTGAAGAACTGGAAGACGAAGCCGATGCGGGTGCGGCGCAGCTGCGACAGCTCGCGGTCGGGCAAGGTGTGCAGCGGGCGGTCCTGGAACAGTACCTCGCCGAACGTCGGCACGTCGAGCGCCCCGAGGAGGTGCATCAGGGTCGATTTGCCGGACCCGCTCGGCCCCATGATCGACACGAACTCGCCCGCCTCGATGCGCAGATTGACGCCGCGCACCGCCTGCACTTCGCGGCGGCCCTGCTGGTAGGTCTTCGTGACCTGGCGAAGTTCCATCATGCTGGGTCGCTTCCTCTCGACATCGACACGTCAGCCTGCCAGCACCCCAAAGCCGCGCCCCACCAGCCCGGAGCGCCAGCGCCGGCCGCTTGCAGTGCCCGGCGCTGGCGCTCCGGGCTGGTGGAGTTCGCTGTCAGCGCGTCAACTTCTTGTACTTCAGCCGGTGCGGTTGGTCCGCCTCCTCGCCGAGGCGCTGCTTGCGCTGCGCCTCGTAGGTCTGATAGTTGCCCTCACACCAGATCGTCTTGCTGTCGCCCTCGAACGCGAGGATGTGCGTCGCGACGCGATCCAGGAACCACCGATCGTGGCTGATCACCACCGCACATCCGCCGAAGCTCAGCAGTGCCTCCTCCAGCGCCCGCAGGGTATCAACGTCGAGGTCATTGGTCGGTTCGTCGAGCAGCAGCAGGTTGCCGCCGCGGCGCAGCAGTTTCGCCAGGTGGACGCGGTTACGCTCCCCGCCGGACAGCTCGCTGACGCGCCGCTGCTGGTCGGCGCCCTTGAAGTTGAACCGCGCCACGTACCCGCGCGACGCCACCTTGCGCTTGCCGAGCATCATGTAGTCGGTGCCGCCGGTGATCTCCTCGAACACCGTCTTGCCGCCGTCGAGCGCGTCGCGGTTCTGATCGACGTGCGCCGCCAGCACCGTGTCGCCGACGCGCAACTCGCCGCCGTCCGGCTTTTCCTGATCGACGATCATGCGGAACAGCGTCGTCTTGCCGGCCCCGTTCGGACCGATGACGCCGACGATCCCGCCGCGCGGTAAGTCGAAGTTCAGATCCTCCATGAGAAGGTTGTCGCCGTAGCCCTTGCGGACGTGTTCGGCCCGGACGACGACGTTGCCGAGGTGCGGTCCCGGCGGGATCTGCAGAACCAGTTCGTCCTCGCGCTCCTCGTACTCCTGCGCCGCCAGCGACTCGTAGGCGGACAGGCGCGCCTTGCTCTTGGCGACGCGCGCCCGCGGCGCCATCTTTGCCCACTCGGCCTCGCGCTGCAGCTGCTTGCGGCGGGCGGATTCCTGCTTCTCCTCGACCGCCAGGCGGGCCTGCTTCTGCTCCAGCCACGACGAGTAGTTGCCCTTCCACGGGTAGTACGCGCCGCGATCGAGTTCGAGGATCCACTCGGCCGCGTTGTCGAGGAAGTAGCGGTCGTGGGTGACGGCGATGACGGTCCCGGTGTAGCGGTCGAGGTAGTGCTCCAGCCACGCGACCGACTCGGCGTCGAGGTGGTTCGTCGGTTCGTCGAGCAGGAGCAGGTCGGGCCGCTGCAAGAGCGTCTTGCACAGCGCGACGCGCCGCCGCTCGCCGCCGGACAGGGTGGCCGGCATGGCATCCCACGGCGGCAGGCGCATGGCGTCGGCGGCGATCTCCAGGTGGCGGTCCAGCTCCCAGGCGTCGGCCGCCTCGATGGCGTCCTGGACCTTCGACATTTCCTCCATCAGGGCATCGAGTTCGTCCGCCGACGCGGTCGCCATCGCGTTGCCGATCTCCTCGTTGCGGACGAGCAGAGCGCGGGTGCTCGCGACCGCCTCCTCGATGTTGCCGCGCACGTCCCTGTCCTCCGTGAGGCGCGGCTCCTGCGGGACGTAGCCGATGCTGATGCCGGGGGCGTGGCGGACCGTACCAAGGTAGTCCCGATCGACGCCGGCCACGATGCGCAGCAGGGTGCTCTTGCCGGTGCCGTTGCTGCCGATGACGCCGATCTTCGCCCCGAAGAAGAAGGCCAGCGTCATGTTTTTCAGGACTTCGCGCTTGTTGTACGCCTTGCTGAGGCGCTCGACGGTCAGGATGTATTCGCTCATGTTCTGCCTTGCAGGAGCGCGGTGCGAGTCGCGGACGGTCTCGGTGGACGCACGGACTGCTTCAGGGTAGCGGAGGGGGAAAAAACCGTCAACCGGAGTGAGGGCCGGGGGAGAGGTTCTCGCGCAGACGCCGAGGCGGGAAGGCGTCGGGGGGCGGAGAAGCAGCTGGCTCCCGGCGGTCGAGGAGCCAACGGCCCGCAACTCGCCCCCCGACAGGTGCCGGTCTACTCGTCCGCGGGAGGCACGAAGTCCGCGATGTAAAGCTGCGCCGGCTGGCGGCCGTCGCGCGTCGAGGTCCACATCAGCCGCGTGCCGTCGGGGCTGAACACCGGGAGCACGTCCGCGCCCGGCGCGGACGTCAGCCGGACCTTTTTCCCCGTCTCGATATTCATCCAGTAGAGATCGTAATTAGGGCGGGCGAGCGGGTTGCCGTGGTCGGCGGCGGTGTAAATGATGTGCTTGCTGTCCCGATACCAGTACGGCGCCCAGAACACCCAGTCCGTGTCGTCGGTCAGTGCCTTCTCGCCGGTGCCGTCGGCGTTGATGACGTACAGCTGGAGGTGGTCCTTCTTCTTCCGGTCGCTGCGAAAGATCACCCGCTTGCCGTCGGGTGAGAAGAACGGCCCGCCGTTGTAACACCCCGGCGCCTTCGTGAGCTGGCGCACGTTCGTGCCGTCCGCGTCCATGATGTACAGCTCGAGGTTCCCCTTGCCGCTGCGGTTGGAGCAGAAGACGATCCGCTTGCCGTCGGACGAGTACGAGCCCTCGGCGTCGTACCCTGCAGCGTCGGTGAGCCGCTTCAACCCGGTGCCGTCCGGGTTGGCCGCGAAGATGTCGAAGTGCGGGTCGAAGTCCCAGATGTACCGGCGCCGCTTCTTCTGCTTGCGGTCCTCCTCTCGCTGCTGATACTCGGGCGCGTAGTGCTTGCGCGCGTCCGGGTCGAGGTGGGTGCTGGCGAAGATGATTTTCTTCTCGGTCGGGTGGAAATAGGCGCACGTCGTCTTCCCGACGCCAGGGCTGACCCGCCGGTACTTCCCGGTCGCCAAATCCATGATGAAGATCTGGTAGAACGGGTTGCCGGTGCTCCTCTCCTCCGCCTGGAAGATGATCTGCCTGGCGTCCGGGGAGAAGTAGCCCTCGCCGGCGCGAACGAAGTCGTGCGTCAGCTGTCGGATATTCTTGAGGTGCGGCGCCTCCTGTTTCTGCTGGTCGGCGGCGCCCGGGTTTCCCCCGAGCGCGAGGCACGCGAGAACGGTAAGCATCGACGTCTCCTGTGCGAGCATGGGCTTGCTAACGGGACGGAACCTCCTCACATTATAAGGACTACCGGACCAAACCCCTCCCCCCCGCCCCTCTCTCCGTGGCGGGGAGGGGGCCGGGGGAAGGTGCGTTGTCTCAAAGTCTTAAAGGTGAACCGTGAACGACACGCCCGAAAGCTGTGGCCTGTGCGGCCGCCCGTTCGACCGACGGCACCTGACGAAGCACCACTGCCTGCCGCGCGAGAAGGGCGGCGACCAGGACGACGTGGAGCTGCTCTGCTCGCAGTGTCACAGCATGATCCACGCCACCTACACCAACGAGACGCTGGCGAAATTGTACCCGACCCTCGACCAGCTGCGGGCAGCCCCGGAGCTGAGCGCGTTTTTGCACTGGGTCCGCAAACAGCCGCCGAGCCGGCGCAAGCGCAACGCGCCGCGGAAGCGGAAGCTGTAGGTGGTCGGCCACGCCTCCTTCTCCCTCTCTCCCACCAGGGTAGAGGAGGGAAAGCACAACCCAACTCGGCGCCCCTACCGCACGCCAGCTGTGTTCGCCCAGCGGTACACCTTGCGCACCGCCTCGGCGACCTGGGCCACGTCAGCCGGCTCGCCCAGCAGTACAGGGTGATGCAGAACCACAACCCCCGCGTGGGCGCGCTCGGCCTCGGTGAGGTCGCCGGCCTGCCGCAGGCGTTTCGGCGAGCGCCCGACGTGCAGGGCGCGGAACCCCTCGTCGAACGCGATGCCTTCCCCGCGCAGGGCGGCCACGAAGCGCGCGCGCGGCAGGCCGAACCTGCCGGCGTCGAACCGGAACCCCACCTTGTAATACGCCGGGTCGCTGTCGCCCGCCTCGTTGTGGAATAGCTCGAGCCCGACGTCCGATCCCAGCGCCTCGGTCAGCCGGCGCACGCTGCGGCCGCGGTACTTGTGGCGCGCATCGAGGCGGGCGAGCTGGGGCAACAACACCGCCGCCTGCAGTTCGGCGAGCGGACAGACGACGTTGCCCCGGAGCAGCCACGTCCGGGCGCGCTGGTGGACGTCGGCCCGGTCGGTCAGCAGCGCACCCCCGCGGCCCGCCGTGAGGAGCTTCGAGCCGCCGAAACTCAACACGCCCACGTCGCCCCAGGTGCCTGCCCGTCGCCCCTGGACCCCTGCCCCGGGTGCCTGAGCGGCGTCCTCCACGACGGCGATGCCACGCGCCCGCGTCAGGTCCATCACCTCCCGCATCGGAACGATGCCGCCGTGCAGGTGCGACGCCACGATGGCCCGGGTTGCAGGCCCGATCGCGCCGGCCAGGTACTCCGGAGCGAGGTTCCAGTTTCCCGGCGCCACGTCCACCAGCACCGGCCGCGCGCCGAGGGCGTGAACGCTGAGGAAGTTGCCGGGGTAGTCGTAAGCAGCCAGCACCACCTCGTCGCCCGGACCGATCTTCAGCGCCCGCAGGGCCAGCTCGACGGCGAATGTCCCGCTACCGCACGTCAGCGCAAACCTGACCCCGTGGTAGGCGCACAGCGCCTGTTCCAGGCGCTCGACATGTCCGCCGTGATACCGGCCCCAGGAGCCGTCCCGGTAAGCGGCGAGCAGTGCCTGTTCGACCCCCTCGTCGGGGGGAGGCCAGGCCGGCGGCCCCTGCGGGCGGACGGGTGGGCCGCCAAGGACGGCGGGGGACGGATCCACGGAAACCTCGTTGCGGAAACGGGCGCAAGGCGGGTGCTTCAGTCGTGAATGGGCCGGATCGTCGGGGCGGTCTCGATCTCGCCGAACGAATCGTCGCCGGGCTGCCGGGCAGGGGGCTCGGGCAGCAACGCCCGCGGCCCGTCTACACGCCGGGGCCGGGGGAGTTGGTCGAGGGCGGCCCCCGTACCCTGGAGTTCGACCCCGGGCTCGGGCGTCGGCCGCAGCTCGTCCAGAGTGACCTGGCTCAGCAGCCGCCGCGCCGGGGCCGGGGCGTCGAACTTGACCGAGGTGAACTGGGCTTCCGGGTCTTCGCTGGCGAACGCCTTCCACCCGTCCTTGCGGTAGAGCTGGGGCATGATCTCCTCGCCGCTGGGCTGCTGCTCCATCAGCACCTCGTAACCGGCATAGGTGTTGCGGTCGCCGAGCCAGCCGAACGTGCGCCGCGCCTGCTCGGTGCTCTGCGGGCCGTCGAGGTAGACCAGGGACCGCGTCCCGGCGGCCGCGAACAGACAGCGGCTGGCCGTGACGTGCGCGTACACCACTCCCCTACCGCCCCCCGCCGAGCGCAGCGCCAGCAGGTGCTCGCCCAGGTAGGTCGTGGTCCGCGTCAGGTCCAGCCGGGCGGCTGCCTCGGTGCCGGGCGGGTATTCCCGTGTTCCCACCTCCGGAATGTTGACAAGAGACCCGGACAGGGCCACCAGCGAGCCCTCGACGGCAAGTTTGAACGGCCGGCCGGGGCGGACCGCGAGGAGATCGCCCTCGCCCCGGACGAAGCACTGCTGGAGGCGGATCGCCGGCACCTTCGCCGGGGCCAGCTTCGCGGCGCCGCGGGCCTCGGTCAGGGTGACGACATGGAGCGGCGCCGACCGGCCCTCCGGCACCTCCAGGGTGACGGCGCACTGCTTGAAGCCGACCTGGCCGTTCCCGCCGACCGCGACCACGGAGCGCTCGTCCTCCCCGACCGCCGGCCGCAGGAGGAACTCCACGCCCTCGAACTGCAGCTGGCCGTGGGAAACAGTGAACAGCGCCTCCCCGATCGCCTTGTCGGCCAGAGTCAGGAGCGGCCGATAGCCCTCGTCCGGCCGGATCGTCACGTTCGCATCGACGGCGAGCAGGATCGGATCGACCGGAAGCGGGCCGGTGTGCTTGAGCAGGATCACGTCGCCGGGCTTCGCGTTGGCGATGGCCCCCGCGACCGTGCTGTAGACGCCGGGGGTGAGACCCTTGGTGCTGGGGTCCACGACCTTCTCGTTCGGCTTGCGACCGTTCTCCGCGACAACGGGTTGCTCAGGCAACGGCGGAAGCGGCTCCGGGTAGAGGTTGCCCCAGGCACATTTCAACACGCCAAGAGCGACCGTCCCGCCCTCCTGCCGGACGGCGGGCAGCCGCGGGTTGACCCGGAACGCCCGGGTGGGATCCTTCTCCGCGCGCGGGTTCGGGGACTCCCACGGGCTGTCGCTATCCAGGTAGGCGGACTTGTTGTCGTAGCCGCCCTTCTCCTGGACGGCCGCGCCGAACTCCTCCCAGCGGATGATCCCCCGGGCCGGGTCAGCCGACGGGCTCACCCACAGGGCGTTGAGGTTGTGGAAGCAGTTGTGGTGGCCGACGAAGCGGACGGCGCGGACGGGCGTGTCGGTCTGGTGGATCAGGTCCGGCTGGTCGGCCTCGCGGGAGAGGAGGCGTTCGCCCGGACAGGAGAAGATCGAGTGGTAGACGCTCAGCTCGCAGGACGCCGTCTTGTCCAGGCGGAACGCCGGGCCGTGGACGACGAACGCCGAAACGTTCGTCAGCACCAGACGGGTGCCGAGCTTGGGGTTCTCGTCGCCCTGCAGGTGGAACAGGCAAACATGCGGGCCGAAGGCGCAGTTGTCCTGATTGACATCGGCACTGCCGACGAGGCTGAAGGCAGCCTGGCCGTTCTTGAAGTAGCACTGCTTGAAGTCGAGCTGCGGGTTGGCGCGCGCGTCGGAGCCGGGGTTCCATGCCCCCACGGACGCGAGCGGAACCAGCGGCCGCTTGCCGAGCAGCGGCAGCAGCGGCACGCCCGACTGGCTGAACGTGCAGCGCTCGAACGTCACCGAGCGCGCCCCCTTGACCAGGATACCGGCGAGCAGGGCGGCCGGGGCGACGGTCGTTTCGCTGTTCAGGACGAAGTGGAGGTTACGGAACGTTGCCTTTCCGCCGGTGAGTTCCAGTCCGCCCCACGGGACGCGCGGATCTCGGTCCGCGCCGGCCGGCGGGCGGATGAAGACGAGAGCCGGCTCCTTCTCCTTCGCTTCGAGAACAAGGGTGCGCTCGACCTTGCCCGGGGACGCGAACACCAGGCCGCCCTCGCTGATCGTCAGGGCACGGTCCACCTGCAGGTGCAGGCTGGGGGAGGCGTCGGCGAGGGCGTCGCGGAGGTCGCGCTCGGACGCGACGGCGCGCGGCCCCGGGCCGGCCGGCGGCTCGACGGGTTGCTTCGACTCCTGGACGGCTGGCTTGCCCTTGTCCGGCTGCGGTTTGACGTCCGCACCGACATGGCCGGGCAGGACCGGGGTGTGAGGGCGCATCGGGGCGAGCGAGAGGGCGATGACGAACAGCCCGAGGGCGATGCCGCCGACTGTGGCCATGAGGAGCGGGCGCTTGCGCGGCGGCGCCGGCAGCGGGGCGTCCACGAACAGCACGCCATCCGGCACGTCGGCCGCCGCCCCGAGTTTCTGCGCCACCTGAATGAGGTGCTGGACCAGGTGCTCGGCCCGCTGATACCGATCCTTCGGCTCCTTCGCCATCATGCGCTGCAAGATGGCGGCGACGTCGTCCGGGATGCTGGGGTTGAGCTGGCGCGGATCGACCGGGGCAACGTGCTGGTGGTGGTGCAGCTTCCGGGCCGCCGTCCCCTCGGGCACCGGCGCCTGGCCGGTCAGCATGTGGTAGAACGTGCAGCCGAGGGCGTAGATGTCGCTGCGGACGTCCGCCTCGCGCGGATCCATCGCCTGCTCGGGGGCGATGTAGTCGAACGTCCCGAGGGTGACGCCGGACTGCGTCAGCCCCTTGTCGTCGGCCGGGCCGAGGTTCCGGGCCAGGCCCATGTCCACGAGCTTGGCCCGGCCGTTGGGACTGATGATGATGTTCGACGGCTTGATGTCGCGGTGAACGACGCCGCGGCCCGCGGCGTGGGCCAGACCGGCGGCGATCTGGAGCATGTAGTGGACGGCCTCGGTGACCGGCAGCCGGCCGCGCCGCTCCAGGAGAGTGCGCAGGTTTACCCCCTCGACAAACTCAAACGCGATGAAATGGAGGCGCTGGTCCTCGCCGCAGTAGAAGACGCGGGCGATGTTCTCGTGATCGAGGCGGGCCGCGGCCCGGGCCTCCTGGTGGAACCGGCGAACGTTCTCCGGGTCGCTGGACATCTCCGGCGGGAGGATCTTCAGCGCCACCGGTCGATCGAGCTGGCGGTCGCGGGCACGGATGACGGCCGCCATGCCACCGACGCCGATCGGCTCGATCAGCTCGAAGTGGGCGAGCGTGCGGCCGCGGAGGGAGGTGGACGCCAGGTCGGCGGCTCCGTTGGCCGAGGAGCCGCGGTGGGATGACCCCTTCGAGATGATGGTCGGGGCATCGTCGGACGGCTCGGCGTCGGCGGGAAAAACGTTCTCGCTCACCGGCACCTCGGCCGCAGCCGGTTCCTCGGCGGGCGCATCGAGCAGCAGCTCCAGAGGAACCGGGTGGTTGGCGGTACTCCCGGAGTTGGCGGGCGGCTTTGGGTCCGACATGGAAGCACAACGGGTGTTGGCCCGCCCCTTGGTGGTAACGACTCCTGCCGTACCAGGTGGTTGCAGGGATCATTGCCCAAGCCATCCACTCGCGGACGGGAGTTGGGGGAAACTCCACCCCGCTCGATTTCCGCCTTGCCGAGAGATGCGCAAGGAGACAGCGCAAATGGCTTCCGTACTGGCAACTATAACGTTTGGCAGCAGGACGTGTCAACGGGTCGCGACAGCCTCAACCATTTCGCGCGCGCGCCCGACCGACCGACCCGCCCGACGCTGGCGACGATTAGAGCGCGTTGCGGGCGGGTGTAGCGGTCGCGCCGCGCGTCCGGCCGCTCCCCCGGGAGGGGCCAAGCCCAGTCACGTTAGCCGATCTCGGCCGTGCGCGAATCCTGGATATTGACGCTCCTTCCACTTTCCATAATCAGGATGTACGAGTCCTGTTTGAGCAATACGACTCAACCAGATCGGCGCGATGTCAGCTCGCTGACAGGACGATAATTGGCTGGCTGACGGCCCTTCAGAGTGACTTTCCTTGCGCGGGATCTCGTAGTGCGACCTCGACCCACAATCTGACCGCGCCCCAATTCCACCCGGAGGACCGACCCGATGAGTCAACCAGCTGACACTCCACCATCGGCTGCCCCCAGAGGCATGATGCAGCGCGTCCTCGACGTGGTCGAGAAGGTGGGGAACAAGGTTCCCCACCCGGTGGTCATCTTCCTCATCCTGATCGCCTTTGTGATCGTACTCTCCGCCATCCTGTCCCTGGCGGGGGTCGGCGCCACCTACGAGCAGGTCGTCGCCAGCCCCGGCATGCCGACGACGTACCGAGACGCCGAGCCCACCGTCCCCCGCCCGCCGGGCAAGTACCCGGTCATCGAGGCCGACCCGGACAATCCGGGCCAGTACCGGGTCGTGGTAATCGACCCGACCGACCCGGGCAAGACCCGTGTCTACACCAAGGCTGAGTACGAGAAACAGGGCGGGAAGCACAAGATCGTCAAGGCGGGCTATCCCGCGAAGGAGGGCGAGTACGCTCTGATCGAGACGCGGACTCGCAGTGTCCAAAGCTTGCTGACGATCGACGGGATACGGTTCATGTACGTGTCGCTGGTCCCGAGTTTCATGGGCTTCACCGCCCTGGGGCTCATTATCGTGGCCATGATCGGCGTCGGTGTGGCCGAGGAGGCCGGGCTGGTCGGGACGCTGATCAAGAAGCTGGTGATCGTTTCCCCGCGGTGGGCGCTGACGTACATTTTGGCGCTGGTCGGCATCCTGTCGAGCATCGCCGCCGACGCCGGCTACCTGGTCCTGATTCCCCTGGCCGGAGTCGCCTTCCTGAGCATCGGCCGGCACCCCGTGGCCGGCCTGGCCCTGGGGTTCGCCGCCGTCGCCTCGGCGTTCACGATCAACATTCTGATCAAGCCGCTCGACGCCGTCCTGGTCGAGTTCACCAACGACGCGATCCACATGGTGGACCCGACCAAAAACATCGGGCTGGCGTCCAACCTGTGGTTCTCGATCGCCTCCGTCCTCCTGCTGACCCTCATTATTGGATTCATCTCCGAGCGGGTGATCGAGCCGCGGCTCGGGAAGTACAAGCCGGAAGGCGCGGCCGGGGAGGCGCCGGCCGAGGAAGGTGGTTCCCTCACGCCCGACGAGTCGCGAGGACTGCGGTATGCGTTGTTCGCCCTGATCGGGGTGTTCGTCTTCTTCGCCCTGCTCACCCTGCCGCCGGGGGCGCCGCTCCGCGATCCAGAAACCGGGGATCTGATCGGAAATACCCCGTTCATGAACGGACTGATCGCGGCTGTCATGGTCGTATTTCTGTTCACCGGGGCGGCCTACGGCTACGGCGTCGGGAAGATGAAGAGCCTGGCGGACGTGATCAAGGCAATCGAGAAGACGATGGCCGGGCTGGGGGGTCTGGTCTTTCTGTTCGTCGTCCTCAGCCAGTTCGTGGCGTACTTCAACTACACGAACATTGGCAGCATCATGGCCGTGAAGATGGCCAACGCGCTCACCGACATGGGGGTGACGAACACCCTGGTGTTGTTGATCGGGTTTATCGTCGTGGTCGCCATCATTGACATCTTCATCGTCGGGGCGGTGCCCAAGTGGGCGATCTTTGCCCCCATCTTCGTGCCCCTTCTGATGACGCTCGGGGCCGCCCCCGAGGCAGTGCTGGCGGCTTACCGGGTTGGGGACTCGCCTGTCAACACGATCACCCCGATCAACGCCTACTTCGCCCTGATAGTCGGGTTCGCCCAGAAGTACGACAAGAGCGTGGGCGTCGGCACGCTCGTGGCCCTGATGCTGCCCTATGTGGTCTGGATGTTCTTACTTTGGACAGGTTTGTTTGCCGCCTGGTATCTTGCCGGGCTGCCCTGGGGGCTGTGACACGTTCGGGCCGTCACGCCCCTGGATCTGCCGTTCGCGCGATCCGGTATCCACTCAGGAGACACTCCGATGGCTTTCCCCAACTCCGCACGCATCAACGGCAGCCGGCTCTGGTCCACCATCGACCAGTCGGCGGAGATCGGCAAGGGGCGGCCGGGCGGCCTGGCTCGTCTGGCCTTGACCGATTCCGACAAGCAGATGCGGGATCTGTTCGTCAAGTGGTGCAAGGAGGCCGGCCTGACGGTCGCGGTGGACAAGGTCGGGAGCATCTTCGGCCGACGGCCCGGGAAGGAAGACAGCCTGCCGCCGGTCATGATTGGCAGCCACCTCGACACGCAGCTCAACGGCGGGCGGTTCGACGGCATCCTCGGCGTGCTCATGGGCCTTGAGCTGGTGCGGACGCTCAACGACCTCAAATACACGACCCGCCGGCCGATCGAGATCGTCGATTGGACGAACGAGGAGGGCAGCCGGTTCTCCCCCGCCATGGTTGCGGCGGGCGCCTTCGCTGGGGTCTACGAGGTGGACTGGGTACTCAACCGCCCCGGCGACGACGGGACGGTCCTGGGCGAGGAGCTGAAGCGGATCGGTTACAATGGTACGGCCCCCGTCGGCGGGCGGCCGGTCGATAGCTACTTCGAGTTCCACATCGAACAGGGGCCGATCCTCGACGAGAAGAAGATCCTGATCGGTGTGGTCACCGGGGCGATGCACGCGACCGGCATCCTGGTCGAGTTCAAGGGCGAGACCGCTCACACTGGCCCGTGGCCGATGGAGAAGCGAAAGAACGCGCTGCTGGCCGGCTGTCGGCTCCTGGATGCCGTCGATCAGATCGGCTGGGACCACGCCTACGGCGGCCGGGGCACCGCGGCCCATCTGCTTTCGTGGCCCAACAAGCCGGGCATCATCTCCGACTGGGCTCGCTGTGTCGTCGATGTCCGCCACGAAGACCCCGCGACCGAACGGGTGATGGCCGAGCGGATGCGCCGGGCGGTCCCGGTCGCCGCGGCGCGGTCGGCGTGCGAGGGCGAGATCCTCGACACCTGGACCTGGGGCGGCCCGATCTTCGACGAGGGGCTCAACAAGCTCTTTCGCAAGTACGCCGATCAGTTCGGCCACAGCCACATGGACATGCTCAGCGTCTCCGGGCACGACTCGTACTTCATGGCCCGGCATTGCCCGTCGGCCATGCTGTTCGTACCCAGCCGCGGGGCATCACCCACCACAACAACGAGCTATCCGTGCAGGAAGAGACGGAGCCGGGAGCCAACGTGTTTCTGCACAGCGTCGTCACGCACGCCGATCGCTGAGGTGTGGACGGCCGGCTATTTCCCATCGCTGCGGAAGGGACGACATGGGACTCTTCGGGATACTGCTCGGGCTCGGCCTGCTGGTCTGGCTCGCCTACCGCGGGTGGAGCGTCCTGCTGGTATCCCCGGTGGCCGCACTCGTGGCCGCTGCGGTCTCGGGCGAGCCGCTGCTGGCCCACTGGACGCAAACGTTCATGAGCGGGGCGGCCCGCTTCCTCGCCCAGTGGTTTCCCATGTTCCTGCTCGGCGGGTTGTTCGGCAAGCTGATGGAGGACAGCCGGTCGATCAGCGGGATCGCGCGGGGCCTGACCAAAATGCTTGGCACCCAGCGCACGATGCTCGCGGTCGTGCTCGCCTCGGCCGTTGTCACTTACGGCGGAGTCAGCGTCTTCGTCGCCTTCTTCGTGCTGGTCCCGATGGCGGAGGAGATGTTCCGGGCCGCGAACCTGCCCCGCCGCCTGATGCCGGCAACCATCGGCCTGGGCGCGTTCACCTTCACCATGTCGGTGATGCCCGGGACGCCCTCGGTCAACAACGCCATCCCGATGCCCTACTTCGGCACCACGACCTTTGCCGCTCCCGGGCTCAGCCTCGTCACGTCGGCCATCATCTTCGTCTTCGGCATGTGGTGGCTCCGCCGAGTGGAAAAGGCCGCGCGGAAGGCCGGCGAAGGCTACGTTCCTCGGGAAGGAGACGCCAAGGCATCCGAGACCAGTCCTGTCATCGATGAGAAGATGCGCGAGCATGCGGTGCCCGCGGGCGATTTCGATCTGGCTGAACTGAGTCGCGGCAAACCGGCCGACGACGAGCCGCCGTTCACCCTTGCCGTCCTGCCGCTGGTCGTGGTCGTCGCGGTGAACTTCCTGATGTCGCTGGTCGTCCTCCCGCGCCTGGACTTTTCGTTCCTTGGCGAGCCTGCGTGGGGCGGGACCACATTTGCGGCCAAGGTCGGCATCTGGTCGGTCGTCCTGGCCCTCGCGTCGGGGTGTCTGACCGTCATCCTCGTCAACTTCCGGCGCCTGCCCTCCCTGCGCCAAACCCTGGATTCCGGGGCCACCGCCGCGGCTCTGCCAATGCTGACGGTCAGCAGCCTCGTCGGCTTCGGCGCCGTGGTGGGGGCGTTGCCGGCGTTCGCGACGGTCCGCGACGCGGTGCTCTCGATTCAGGGGGGGCCGCTGATCTCGCTCACCATCGCCATGAATGCGCTCGCCGGGCTGACCGGCACGGCCTCGGGCGGGATGGCGATTGCCCTCAACGCGCTGGGCGACAACTTCCTGACGCTCGGGCAGCAGTACGGCGTCAGCCCCGAACTGATGCACCGGGTCACCACGCTCAGCGCCGGCACGCTCGACGCCCTCCCCCACAACGGCACGGTCCTGATCCTGCTGAACCTCAGCGGACTGACTCACAAGGAAAGCTACCTCGATATGGTGCTGACCGTGATCGTCAGCTGTATCATCGCACTCGTTGCTCTCCTTGTACTGGGTTCGGTATTTGGCTCGTTTTGACGATGGAATGGGGAATGACTATCATGAACCGCACCAATCCCGCCGGTGGACGTCAAGGCCGTCGCGAAGCACCTGACGGCTGCTGCCTGGCGGCGACTCCGACAGCACTGCAGAGATAGGCAGCCTCGACCACTCTCAGAGGAGCAATCCAAGCCATGCCGATCCCTGGCCGCAACTACCTGAGTACCACGATTGCCGCTGCGGAAGCGCCGGCGGTGTCCATCTACCAACCGACCCACCGCCATCACCCCGACAACGTCCAGGATCCCATTCAGTTCAAGAACCTGGTCAAGGAGGTTGAGGCGTCGCTGAGCCGCGGCTACCCCGTCCGCGAGGTCCGGGTCTTGCTCGAGCCGCTGCAGCGGTTGCAGGACGATACCGCGTTCTGGAACCACACCCTCGACGGGCTGGCAGTCCTCGCCTCGCCGTCGCGCTTCGACGTTTTCAATCTCCCCCGCACCGTGCCGCTGCTGGCCGTGGTGGCCAACTCGTTCCACGTCAAACCACTGCTGCGCTACGTCCAGTCGGCCGACCGATTCCACGTTCTGGCCGTCGCCGAGGGCAAGGCTTCCCTGTTCGAGGGCAACCGCTACGTCCTCGACCCCATCGCCGTCCCGGACATCCCAACTCCCGGCCGGCCGACCACCCCGCCGGAATCGCGTGTCGGCGTTGCCTACGGCGAGGGTGTCGAGGGCTACTTCCGGGCGGTCGATCGGGTCGTCGCCGACGAGGTGTCCAAACCGGCCGACGTGCCGCTGGTGCTGGCCGCCCTGTCGGAGAACAACACCTTGTTCCGGGCGGTCGCCCGAAACCCGTATTTGCTCGCAGACGGCATCACCGGCATCGACCCGTTCGCCCTCGACGCCGACGGCTTGCGGGCGCGGGCGTGGGCCGTCGTCGAGCCGCACTACCTGGCCCGGCTGGCCAAACTGTGCGACGACTTCGGCATGGCGTACAGCCGTCAGCAGGGCACGGCCGACCTGTCCGATGCCGCCCGCGCTGCGGTCGGCAGCCGCATCGGCACGCTGTTGATTGACGCCGACCAGGTTCAGCCCGGGACGATCGATCCCGGCAGCGGCGCCATCCAGGCTGCCGACCTGGCCGACCCGAAGGTGAACGACAAGCTCGACGACCTGGCCGAACTGGTGCTCAAGGCCGGCGGAGCGGTCGTCGTCGTCCCTGGCGAGCGCATGCCGACGAAGAGCGGCCTGGCCGCGATCTACCGTTATTGATCTGCGCGCGAGGACAGGAGGAGTCGGGAGTCGAATCGAAGCTGGAGAGGCCGAACAAGCCCCCGCCAGTTTTCGGTTCAGGGATTACCGTTACAACTGGAGGAATGATTGTGGCAACCTTCGTGATGATCGACTACGAGAGCGAGCTGAAAGCCGAGGAAGTGCGGCTTGCGCTGCTCAGGATGCAGCAGGAATTCCTCATCGACCTGATCGATGCGGTGGTGGTCGTGCGCGACGACAAGGGCAGAGTTCGGCTCCGCCAGATGTACAATCTCACCGCGGCTGGCGCGGCCAGCGGCGGCTTCTGGGGCGCGCTGATCGGCCTGGTCTTCCTGAACCCGCTGTTCGGCTTCGCCATCGGGGCCGCCGCCGGGGCGATCTCCGGAGCCTTGAAGGATGTGGGCATCGACGACAACTTCATGAAACAACTGGGCGAGACGCTCAAGCCCGGCACGGCAGCTCTGTGCGTACTGATCCGGCAGATGACGCCGGACAAGGTCGTGGCAGAAATCCAGAAGTATGGCGGTGTCCTCGTCAAGACCAACCTGTGCCACGAAAACGAAGACAAGCTCCGCGAAGCCCTGGCCTCGGTCCAGAAGTCCTCAGAGGCTGCTACCACCTCACCCGGCAAGTAAGTCGTTTCCAAACGCCGTAGGAGCCTTGCGCCGGCACCCGATCCTTGCCCCATCGGGTGCCGGCGCAAGGCTCGCACCCTCACCAGACCGAGATTTCCAGTTCCAGCTCGACGTGGAACCGCTCCTGCACGCGGCTGCGCACCAGCTCGATCAGCCGCAGCACGTCGCGGGCGGTGGTGCCCTGGTGGGCGACGACGTAGCCGGCGTGCGGGTCGCTCACCTCGGCCCCGCCAACGCGCGTCCCGGCCAGCCCTGACTGCTTGATCAGGGCGTCGGCGCTTAGCCCGCGCGGGTCACGGAAGACGCGGGCGGCCGCCTGGAAGCTGAATGGCTGGTGGCCCTTCCGCTGGATCCATGCCTTGCGCATGCGCTTGACGATCGCGTCCGGTTCCTCCGCCTCCAGCTCGAACTCGGCGGCGACGAGGACGGCGTCATCCAGTCCGGCGGCCTGGTACGCGAAACTCAGCTCGTCGCCCTCGCGCGTGTGGGCACCGCCGGTCGCATCGACCGCCTCGACCAGCCGCAGAGCCTGGCCGAGGTCGCCGGCCCGGTTACCGGCGCTGTGGCGCAGCGCCCCGCCGACCGTCCCGGGCGTGCCGACGAGCGTCTCCAGTCCGGCGAGCGCGTGGCGCGCGGCGTGCGAGATCAGCTGGGACAGCGACGCCCCGCTCCCGGCCCGGACGCGCCGGCCGCGGGCCGATACCTGGGTGAAGGCCGGCTCGCTCAGCCGCAGCACCACCCCGCGTACCCCCTCGTCCTGGACGAGGATGTTACACCCGCTGCCGAGGACGTGCATCGGCATCTGCCGCTCGGCGCAGCGGCGGACGACGGCCGACAGTTCTGGAAGTGAGCGCGGCTGTGCCAGCGCATCGGCCGGACCGCCGACCCGGAGGTGGGTGTACGGGGCCAGCGGCTCGTTCCACCGGATGAACTCGGCGAACTCTTGCAGGTGTGGTTGCCAGGTGTTTTGCGCCATCGAATCGCCCTCGGGAAAAACCGTCCCATCATAGGGCACCGCCGAAGGGGCGTCAACGCGAAGCGCTGGCGGACAGAACGAGACGAACGAGACGGCGCCGACGAGCCAGAAGCGTCAGCGCCGGGTTTGCCAACCTGTCCGTCGCTGACGCTTCCGACTCGTCGGGTTTTGTCCGCCAACGCGAAGCGCAGCGCGGCACAATCCTTGCTATAATTTTGTTAACGTGTACGCGCTCGACCGGGTCGAGCCATACTACCGCGAAGACGGACCTTCCGCACCCGTGGACGGTTGCCGCGAGAGTCTTCGGACCGCCCCTCGCTCCCAACCGGAACCACCCTTTCGTGAAGGAGGGTTCCCGCCATGAGCCTCCTCTCCGGCCTGTCCCGTCTGTGGCGGCGCCGAACCTCACTGCCTGGCCACCGCAGCCCTGGTCGCCGCATCACCCTGCAGCTCGAAGCGCTCGAAACGCGCGAGGTGCCAGCGGCTGCCGCGCTCGACACCTATGTTGCCACCCTGTACCAGGGCTTCCTCGGCCGCACCAGCGACCCGGGTGGGCTGCGGTCGTGGGTCGCGTCGCTCGACGCGGGGGCGTCCCGGCCACAGGTGGCCGCCAACCTGCTGACGAGCCCCGAGGCCCACGCTCGCTGGGTGCAGATCGCCTACCAGGTGTTCCTGAACCGGCCGCCCGATCAGGCGGCGCTGAACTGGTGGGGGACGATCCTGGAGCAGGGCGGGATCTACGAGCAGGTGAAGGCGGGCGTCCTCGGATCCGCCGAGTACTACAGTCTGGTCGGCGGCACGAACTTCAGCTTCCTGAACGCCGTTTACGCCCAGGCGCTGAACCGGCCGCTCGACGAAGCCGGGCGTGTCTTCTGGGGCACGGCGCTGGCGCAGGGGGTGTCGCGCGAGCAGGTTGCCTTCCAGCTCCTCGTCAGCGCCGAGGCGCAGCAGGTCAAGGTCGCGAGCACCTACCTGACCATCCTCGGCCGCCCCCTCGACCCGGTCGGCTCGACCTTCTGGGTCAACGCCCTGGTGAACGGCGCACGGAATGAGGATCTGTTCGGCGGCGTGGTCGGGTCGGACGAGTTCTTCGTCCAGCTGACCACGTCGCTGACGCGGACCGGACTGGGCGATCCTAACGCGGCGGCCAACCAGTTCCTCACCGACGCGGACAGGTTCGATATCACGCGCCCGGGGGCCGAGTTGCTGAATCGGAACATCGGGACCGACCCGACGGCCGCCATCCGGAGCCCTGGCGGGGCAAAGCCCTCGTCCGTGCTGCAGGTGGTGCGCACCGTCCCGATCCTGGCGCCGTTCTTCATCACGCCGTTCGTGTTCTACCCGCCGCCGGTCTTCGCGGTGTTCAGCCCGTTCTACTCGCCCGGGTTCGGCCCGCTGTTCGCGCCGGGATTCGGTTTCATCTACAACCCGTGGCTCGGGCCGTTCTACGACCCGCTCCTGGATCCGTTCTTCAGCCCCGGGTTTATTCCCGACTACGACCCGTGGTTCGATCCGTGGTTCCTCGAACCGGGTGTCGTCGATCCGGGGTTCGTGGATCCCGGCTTCTTTGATCCGGGGTTTGTGGATCCCGGCTTCTTTGATCCGGGGTTTGTCGATCCGGGCTTTGTGGATCCGGGGTTCTTTGATCCGGGCTTTGTGGATCCGGGCTTTGTGGATCCGGGGTTCGTTGATCCGGGGTTCGTTGATCCGGGCTTCTTCGACCCAGGGTTTGGGGGATTCGACTTCGGCTTCGGCGGGTTCTTCTAGTACTACAGCGCTCCGGTAAATGATCTTCTACGACAGAGGAGGATTTGATACAAGGCGAGTTCAGGATGGCCGATAGAAGCCGCGCCCGGAATACACGCGCATGGATGTCAAGGCACGCCGTCAACTCAAACCTGAACTCGATGGGTTTCTGGAACGCAAGGTCACACTCCTCTTGGCCAGGCGTCGTCGGACCAGCCCGCAGCGCCAGCGCCGGGCGCTTGCGGAGGCCCGCCGCTGGCGCTGCGGGCTGGTAAGAGATGCCCTTGACAGCCAGTGGTTGTCCCGCTATTACCTCGCCCCATGCCACACCTAACCCGCTCTGCGGCCAGCGGCGCGCGGCCCGCGCCGGTCTGGGGTATCGTCCGCACCCCCGCGGCGGTTTTCTGCCTGGGGTTGCTCCTGGTCCACCTGGTGCTGTCGCCGCTGCTGTTCAGCACCGCGACGCTCGGGGCCTTCGAGTATCCCAAGGTCGCGTTGCTGACCGCCGTTGCAATCGTGCTCCTGGCACTCGGCCTGAGCGTGGCCGTGCGCCCGCGCGACGGGGCGCGGCGAGCGAGCAGAGAAAGGACCGGCAGTCCCTGGTACGCCGTATGGCGCAGGCCGCTGCTCCTCGGCGTGTCCCTGTTCGTGCTGTCGGCGGCGGCCTCGACGGCGCTGTCGGTCAGCCCGATCACATCGCTGGTCGGGGCGCACGAGAGCCACGCCGGACTCCTCACCGTACTCGGCTACGCGGCCGTGTTCTTCGCCACCCGCGCCGTCTGCCGCAACTACGCCGACGCGCGCCTGCTGCTCAGCGGGTGTGTGGTCGCCGGTGCCGTGGCGGCGGCCTACGCCGTCGTGCAGTTCGCCGGCCTCGACCCGATCGTCTGGGGGGAGGTATCCGGTCTCAAGGAGTACCTGCGCCCGTTCGGCACGATGGGCCATCCGAACTACCTGGCCGCCTACCTCGCGATGGCCTTTCCGGTCACCGCCTGCCTGGCCTACCGCGCCGCCGTGCGCGGCCGCCGCGGGAGTTGCGTGGTTCTGGGCGTGGTCGGTCTGGGGATGTGCGCGGCGGTCGTGCTATCCGTCTCGCGGGCCGCGTGGCTGGCCCTGGCCGTCGGCGTCGCGGTCCTGCTGGTGGCGGCCGTTTGGGCTCGCCGGTGGCGGGCGGCGGGGGCGGTGGTGGTGCTGCCGGTGGCGACGGGCGGCATCCTCCTCGCCTGGGCGGCCCTCGGCGGGGAGCACACCCTGCTCGGGGCGGTCGGGGAGCGGATACATCACCTCGGGGATCCGGCCGGACGGCGCGAGATCTGGAAGACGGGGCTGGCGATCTTCCGGGAGTACCCGGTGTTTGGCAGTGGACTCGACACCTTCCAGGCCGTCTTCGGACTGAAGCGAACCACCGCGTACTGGCAGCTGGAGTGGAACCTGACGCCGGCGCGGGCACACAACGAGGTGATCCACACCCTCGCGACGCAGGGTCTGGCCGGCGCCGCCGCGCTGCTCGTCATGCTGGCCGGGCTCGTGGTCGCCAGCGTGCGCGCGTGGCGGCGGGCGCCGGCCGAGGCGCGCCCGCTCGTACTCGCGCTTGTGGCCGGCGCGGCAGCCTTCGTGACGCAGAGCGCGTTCGGGTTCACCGTCGCGGCGTGCGGTGTGCTCTTCATCACCCTGCTCGGGCTGCTGTCCCGGTTCGGCGAAGGAGAAGCCGAGCCCGTCACCGACCTGCCCCTTGCGCACTCCTGGTGGGGTCCGGCAGCGCTGGGCTGCGGGGCCGTTCTGGCGGCGCTCGTCGTCGGTTACAACTTCTGGAGCGCGGCGAACGCGACATACGGGGCCGTCGCCGGGGTGGTCCTGCTGGGGACGCTGCTCGGGACCGGGTGGGCGGTGCTGAGTGCGTCCTGCGCAGGCGAGGCGGGCTGCAAGCACATGGAGATCGAAGGCGCCAGCGCGGACGCACCGCCGCTGGGCTGGTGGTCGGCCGGATGGCGTTACCTCGCCCGCGGTGCGGTCTGGACCGGGGCCGCGGTCGTGCTGATCGCGGTGGTTGGCCGGCCGCTCGAGGCGAACATGACCTGTTGCCGGGGGGACCGGGTGCTGCGCGAGGATCCGCGGCGCGGCGTTCACCTGCTGGCGCGGGCGGTCGTGCTGGATCCCGACCGCGAGCTGCACTGGACGAAGCTGGGCGCCGGCGCGCACACTGCGGGACGCATGTCGCGCGTCCCCGCTGAGCGGCTGGAGCTGTACCGGATGGCTCGCGCGGCGCTGCAGCGGGCGGTACTGCTGTCCCCACTCAACGGCTACCACCACGCGAACCTCGGCCACGTCACCGCGATTCTGGCCCGGGAGGGCGGCGGTGAACCGGCCCAGGCCTACGCCGCCTACGACCGCGCCCTGGAACTGGACCGCCGCAACGTCAACTTCTACGCCGACGCGGCCAACGCCGCACTCGGGTTCGGGGACCGGGTCCGGGCGCACGCCTACGCCAGCCAGGGGACGAGTCTGTTCCCCGCCTTCGCCCCCACGCTCGCGCAGCTCGGGTATCTGGCACTCGCGGACCGGCAGTACACCGAGGCGGTACACCTGCTGTGCCGCGCGGTTCACGGTCAGTGGTACGACCACGAGAAGCTGCGCCCACTGGCGCTGGCGAACCTCGCGATGGCCTACCTCAACCTCGGGCTCTTCGACCACGCCGTCAACGCCGGCACACAGGCGCTGGCGAAGGTGGAGTTCGTGGAGCTGCGGTGCAACCTCGGCATGGCGCTGGAACAGCTGGGGCGGCCGGCGGAAGCGGCCAGCTATTATCGAGAAGTCCTGGCAAGGGTGCCGCGGCACCCGAAGGCCCAGGCGGGGCTCCGGCGGCTGCTCGACGCGCGAAGCGTAACCCCGGAGTCGCTGCTTCGTCCGCCGGCCGGGAACTGAAGCAAGGACGGCCATCCCGGAGGACGGCACACAGGGGTGTGGGGCAGGCGCAGGTGCCTGCCCCACACCCCTGTCGGCGCTCAGTTGCCGACAGGACGCAGCGGCCCCGCGCCGGGCAACTCGGCGACATCGAGGCGCAGCTGATCGCCGGCCTCGCTGGCGGTGACGCGGAACCGCCGGCCGTTCAGGGACAGCTCACCGCTGCTGCCGGGGCGGGCGCACTGCCACAGGCTGCGTTCGCCTTCCTGTACGTTCAGGTGCATCGCCCGCTGGTTCGACACCCAGCCGCCCTGCAGCGCCGGCAGCGGCAGGAGGGTCGTGCCCGGAACCGCCAGCAGCTTGGCGACGGGCGACATGACCCGCGCGACCGGAGCGGTCCGCTGCTCCACCGTCAGGACGACCGCCGCGTTCCACTTCACCGGCTCGTTGGACGCCCTCACTAGCTCGCCCGTCAGGACGGCCTTGCGCCGATCCGGGGCGACGATCAGCGTCGGCGCGGCCCGGAGCGGCGCCCCCCTGGCCGGCGGCTGGGCCAGGCGCGCCGCGATGACCTGGAACCCGGGCCGGGCCGGGAACTCGCGGGTGAACCGGAACACCTTCTCCTTCACGTTCGGCGGGAACGCCACCTGGACCGGCGGCTGGGGCTCCTGGCGGGTGACGACGTGAACGCCCTGATGGGTGACGTTCAGGATGGCCATGACGGCGCCCGGCGGCTGGCGCTCGACCTGCACGCTGGCGCTGCGCTCGACCAGCTGCTTGCCGTCGTATGCCGCCAGCCGAAGGATGTGGACGCCGGGTGTTTTCAGACAAACGTAGCGCTCCTGGGTGCCGGTCAGGTCGTTGAGCACCTCGAGCGGGTTCTCGGTGCCGGGTGCCCAGACGCACAGGGTCGCGTTGCGGACCTTGCTGACGACCTTGAACGTCGCCGGGGCGTAGGCGTTCGGCTGCAGGGGCGTGACCTCGAAGGCATCGATCGTCGGCGGAGCCTGCACCGCCGGCGCGTCCAGGTTGACGTTGACGGTGCGCTCGTTCTCCTCGCCGAACAGGTTGCGCAGGCCGAGCTTGACGGTGTACGTGCCCGGGCGGGGGAAGGTGTGGGTCACGGACCCCTGGGCAGCGCTGTACGGTTCGAGGGCCGATCCGTCGCCGAAATCCCACCACCCGTCGCCGGCGCCGCTGGATCGGTTGTGGAAGGCGACCTTCAGCCCGTCCACCTCGTACTGGAAGTTCGCGACCGGCTTGCCCGGCTTGACGAACTGCTCGACGAGGGGGGTGAAGTACATCAGCGCGGCGCCGGAGACGAGCCCGCACAGGCTGACGACGCCGGCCTTGAGCCAGCCGAACAGCCGGCCCCCCTTGCCGCCCTCGGCGGGCGCTATCTCGGCCATGTCAGGTCCTCCTTGACCGTCGCTGGGAACCGCCCGGGACCACCATTGTCGGGGCGGGAAGCGCTGCAAGGATACGCGATCTGGCCGACTGGCGTCGAGAGCGGTTTCCCTCCTTCGCGCGCCGGGCGGTTCACCTGTGCGGCACCGTCTACTTCTTCTTCGACGGTGGCGGGACCGGCAGCGGCAGGAAGTCACGCTGGAGGATCATCCACTCCTGCAGCGCCGCCTTCAGCTCCCGCTCCACGGCAACCGCCTCCGCGCGCCCGATCAGGTTGCGGAACTCGTTCGTGGGGAACTCCAGGCCGCTGAGCGTGGTGTTCGGCCATGCAGAGGGTCTTGCCCGACCAGGTTGTTTCTGGGAAAGCCCACGGGTGGCGTCCCGTGGGCTTTCCCAGAAACAACCTGGTCAAACCAGCACCAGCCCGCAGCGCCGGCGGCGGACTTTTCCAAGCGCCCGTCGCTGGCACTGTGGGCTGGTGCTGGTTACGCTTCCGCGAGACACTCGCGCAGGTAGCGGATGCCGTGGGCCACGTCCTGCAGGCGCTGCTCCTGGTCGCCGACCTCACGCTCGATGCAGAGCGAGCCGCAGTAGCCGACCTTCTTCAGCGCCTTGATAAACTGCCGGATGTTGACCTGTCCCTGGCCGAGCGGCAACTCCTCGCCCCAGGTGCCCGGAGTCGTCGTCCGGTTCGCGTCCTTGACGTGGACACTGCGGATGTCCGGACCGAGAATCTCCACCGCCCGCAGCGGATCGCCCATGTCGTACAGCAGGACGTTCGCCGGGTCGAAGTTCACCTTCAGGTTCGGGCACTTCAGCTCGTCGAGCGTCTTGCGGAGCAGGTCCGCCGTCTCCTGCCCGGTCTCGAAGGCGACCGTCACCCCTTTAGCCTTCGCCAGGTCGCTGACCTTCGCGAGGGTGTCGAGGAACGGCTTGCGGTCCGGGTTGCCGGGCTCGGGGATGAAACCGGCGTGCAGCATCAGGTCGGACAGGCCCAGGGCGAGGGTTCGGTCGAGCGCCCACTGCAAGCGCTGTAGCCGCTCCGGCCGCAGCGCCGGATCCCCGAGTCCGCCCGTCTTCTGGATCGTCGCCGGGGTGGTGTAGTCCTCGCCGGGGAAGCCGAGCATGGCCCCGGTCATCTGGAAGCCGGCCGCCTTCGCCACCTCCGGCAGCCGATCACCCTCGTCCCACGAGGCGTGGTGCGGGTCGCCGCACGCGATCTGCACGACGTTGATGCCAAGGCGATCCAGCAACTTCCTCAACTCCGCGACACTTTTGACCTGCAGCGACCAGCTGCACACGCCGATGGCCAGGGGCTCAACACTCATGCGTGAGGCTCCTTGGGGAGTGATAAGGTGACAAGGCGACAAGGCGACCGAAGCAGCGCCGAGGTCCAGAGCCTGCCCTGCAGGCTTATCGGTCGCCTTGTCAGCATCAACCGGGGGCGGGTTCGATGGTGCAGCCGAGCGGGCCGAGTTTCGCCCCGTCGGCGGCGCGGATCTCGTGGAAGGTGCGGATCTGCTCGATCTTCAGTTCCGCCACCTCCTTCGACCCGGTCCAGACGACGGCCCGGCCAGACGTGTGCGCCTGCTGCGTCAGCAGGAATGCGCGCTGCTCGGTATACCCGAGCGCCTTCCGCAGAACGTCGATGACAAACTCGAACGAGTGGAAATCGTCGTTCTCCAGGATGACGTTGTACGGCGGCAGCTTGCGCGTGCGCGTCTCCTCGCGCTCCTGGGGTTTGGTTGTGATGGTGACATCAGGGTGGGAAGGATCGCTGCTCACGGTGCCGGCTCCTGCAAGTTCCGAAGCGAGTCAGTGCCGCAGTGCAGATAATCCTACCGTGGCGCCCGCTGCGCGGGAAGAACCAAACAACCCGAGGGTTCGTGGCAGCTGCTTGAATGACCAGCCGCGCGCCAGCGCGCAGGGCGGACCACTCGGTTCGTGGTTCTTCCGCGCAGCGGGGTTATGGTTCCTCGATCACGAGCACGCGGTCTGCGGGCACGTTCGGCCGCGGGAGGCGCTTCCCGCCCGGGAGGCGTACCTCGACATCGACCGCTTTCGCATCGCCAAGGCCAAAGTGACACACCGCCGGCTGGCCGCTCGCGTAGCCGTACCCCGTCGTCACCTCCTGGAACCCGAGCAGCGCGGCCGCCTTGCCCAGTTCGCCGGCGCGGTAGACGCGCACCTGGGCTCCGATGCCCATTCGGTTCATCTTCTTGCCGACGACGCGCACATCGAGCCAGTGGCGCTTCGGGCTATCGTTATGCATCAGTCGCGAGTGGTTGCCCTGGAACCAGTTGATCAGGAAGAGATCCACCCGGCCGTCGCCGTCGTAGTCGCCCGATGGGCCGGCCGGGTAGTAGACCATCGGCTCCTTGATCGGCCGCGGGGCCACGAACCGCGGTAAACCGTCGCGCACCCCCTGGCTGCGGTAGACGAGCGGCGTTACTTTGCCGTCCGCGTCGAGCCACGCCGCCGACATGTAGATGTCCGGCCAGCCGTCGTTGTCGAAGTCCTGGATCTCGACGTGCGGGCAGCGCACCGGGACGACGTCGCCCAGGCCGACCTCCTTCGTCACGTCGCGGAACTGCGGAACGCCGTCCTTGAGGCCCGTGTTGAGGAACACCTTGTTCCGCGCGTTCTTGTGATGGATCGAGACGACGAGATCGAGCTTGCCGTCGCGGTTCAGATCGCCGAACGCCGCCCCGCACGGCCAATCCTCGCGGTCGAGCGGCTTCCACCCGAAAACGTTGCGCGTCTCGACCGCCTCGCGGTACTTGTTCCCGGGCTGGCTGAGGAAGAGGCGGTTGCTGTGGGGGACGAAGAAATCGGGCCGGCCGTCGCCGTTCAGGTCCGCGACCGCCAGGCCGAGCCCGTACACGTCCTCGGGCAGGCCGGCCGCCTTCGTCGCATCCTCGAACTGCAGCTTGCCCTTGTTGCGGAACAGAGTCGAGCGCGACGTGTGCCCGCGACCGACGAACACGTCCTCGACGACGTAGAGGTCGAGCAGGCCGTCGCCGTCGTAATCGAACACGCCGATGTTGCGGGCGCTGTGCAGGTCGGGCGAGCAGGCGCCGCTGGGGACCGAGATATCGACCAGCTTGCCCCTGTCGTTGCGATAGAGCCTGCTGAGGACGCCCCGGGACGACGCCTGCGGCTCGGGGCCCTTGGCCTTCGCCTTCGGCCGGGCGTTGTTGGCGACGTACAGCTCCAGCGTGCCGTTGTTGTCCAGGTCCGCGAACACCGCGCCGCTGGTTCGCCCGTAGAACTCGACGGCCGGTTGCTTCACCTGCGTGAAGCGGCCGTCGCCGAGGTTGCGGAAAAGGCGGTTCGGGACCGGCCCCTGCGCGGGCCTGTACTCGCTGGCGGGCCGGTCGCAGAAGCCGCCGACGTAGAGGTCGATGCGGCCGTCGCCGTCGTAGTCTCCCCAGGCGCCGCCGTGGCCCATGATGCCGGCCAGGGGCTCGCGCAGGCCCGCCCTGTCCGTCAGATCGGTGAAGACAATCGGGTAGTCCTGAGGTTTGCCGGCCGCCGGGGTGTGGGACGCTGGCGTCAGGAGGGGCAACAGTGCGGTGAGGCAGGTGGCAGCGAGGAGGCGTTTCATGGGTGTTCTCGGAAACCAGGGGGGCCGAACACGGTGTATCAAACCCCGTCGCCGGAAGCAAGGTTCCGGCCCCGGCCTGGGCAGGCGCGGCTCCGACAGACAGGAACCGGACCGTGCAGCAAGGGCGTGCCGAATCACGCCGCCCTCAAGACCAGACAGGTGTTACTGCCGCCGAACCCAAAGGAGTTGGACACGGCGATGCGTACCGGCTGGGGACGCGCCTCCCCGGGGACGTGGCACAGCCGGCACTCCGGGTCGGGCACGTCCAGGTTGATCGTCGGCGGGACGGCGCGGCGCTCCATCGCCGCCAGGCAGGCGAGCGTCTCGATGGCCGCAGCCGCCGTCAGCAGGTGCCCGGTCATGCTCTTGGTCGAGCTGACCGGCACCCGGTTCAGGGCCGGGCCGAAGACCGCCTCCAGGACACGCACCTCGGCCACGTCGCCGACCAGGGTACTGGTGGCGTGGGCGTTGACGTAATCGACATCGGCCGGGTTGATCCGAGCGTCCGCCAGCGCCTGCCGCATGGCCGCCGTCGCCGGACCCGGCTCCGGACTCGGGATCACCATGTTGAAGGCGTCGCTGCTGGCGCCGCACCCAACCACGGCCGCGTACACGGCGGCCGAGCGCCGCCGGGCCGTGGCTGCCGGTTCGAGGACGAACATTGCGCCGCCCTCGCCCATGACAAACCCGTCGCGGTCCCGGTCGAAGGGGCGCGACGCCCCTTGGGGGTCGTCGTTGCGGCGCGACAGGGCGCGCAGGTTGCCGAATCCGGCCAGCGCCATCGGCGTCAGGGCAGCGTCGCACGCCCCCGCCAGGCAGACATCGACCCATCCGAGTTCGAGCCAGCGCCGGGCCTGGGCCAGGGCATAATTTCCACTCGCGCACGCCGCCGACACGCCTATCCCGGGTCCGGTCAGGCCGAGTTGCCGGCAGGCCCGGCTTGCCAGGGACGTGGTGTCCTGCTCCGGGTCGAAGACGCGCCGCCCGCCGGCGAGGGCGTCCGCCTCCCACAGAACGAGCCACTCGGCTCCGGTGCCGAGCACCAGTCCGAGCCGCGTCTCGCCGCGCCGCTCCCACCAGCCGGCATCCCGCAGCGCCGTCACGCAGCACCAGAGGGTCACCTGTTCCAGCCGCGGGAGGCGCCCGAATGCCTGGGGATCCCAGCCCGGCGGGCAGGGGATCATATCGATCTCGGCCCCAATCCGGCTCGGGTGCTCCGAAACGTCGTGATGACGGATGGCGCGCACACCGGACCGGCCCTCGAGCAGTGCGTCGGCGACCTGACGATAGGTGTGTCCCAGGGCCGTGACCGCCCCGACGCCGGTGATGTACACTTCGGTCGGCTCGTTCACCGTTGGCTCTCCGCTGCGGCCTGCCTCAGTTCCGCCCACCCGCCGCAACTCAACCGCCACATCCCCCCGCCGCCGCTGACCAGTGCCTCGTGGAGGGCCGGCAGCGTCAGCTCGGACCACGGACACTCGCCCGGTCCCGGGCCGGTCATCCCGACGGTCAGGCACGGGCCGCACGCTCCGGGCAGGGCGCGCGTCAGTGCGAGGGCGACCGCGAGGCAGACCGGGGGCGGGGTGCCCGGCGCGAAGGTGGCGGGGTGCGGCGGCTCGGCCGGGATCGGCTCGGGGGCGTAGGCGGTCAGGACCAGCCACACGCCGGGCACGTCGCTGCGCCCGAGCAGCGCCGCGGCCGCGAGTAACCCCTCGCTCGCGGCCCCTGGCCCGCCGCCGACGCCGAAGTTCGGCCCGTGGAGCGCGAGCGCCTGGCTGAGGGTGCCGGAGACGGCGTGCAGGGATCGGTGCGGGATCAGGTGCGGGGAGATGCCCCAGGCGCCTTCCTCGCGGAAGCGGTACAGGACGTGGCCCATGACCACCCGCCCGAGGAAGCGCGGGGCCGCCACCACACCCCAGCGGGCGAAGTCCCGCGCGGCCGGGTCGAGCTGCGCGGCGGCAGCGAAGGTGGTCGCTACCGCCGCCACGGTCTGGTCGTCGGCGTGTTTCAGGAACGCGGGCGGGAGGAGTTCGCCGGTAACGGGGTGGGTGGGGCGGCGCAGTTGCGGGACGGCGTCCGGCGGCACCCACCGGGCGGCATGGGCGACGACCGTGCAGCCCGCCGCGATGGTTTCGGGTGCCGGCAAGGTTCCCGCTGGCAACACGCGACTGGTATCCTTTCCGGTCGGGCCGACCCCTGCCTCCGGGTGGTGTGGGTCGTCACGGGCGCACGCTCCTTCCCGACCCTGGGCGGACATCATTCGTACTGCAAACCGCCGCGCCTGTCAACGCGGACAGGCACGGCAGGGTGCCTGGATGCCCGGGCAGAGAGCTGAGGTGGAAAGTCCACGGGTGGCGCTCCGTGGGCGAAGTGCTGGAGACTTCGCCCACGGGCGCCACCCGTGGACTTTGAAAAAGCGGAGGCGCGGTGTGCTCGCTTACGCCAGGAGCTGTTGTGTCTCGCTTCTCGCCACCTGTTCCTGCGTAACTCGTCCGTCCGCGTGTTCGCGCTAGCCCTGGTTTTTGTTCAGCCGGGCGCTCCGTTCTTTCCGCAGGCGGGCCCGCCGGCGCACCTCGCAGGGCTTTTCGTAGTGCTGCCGGGAGCGCAACTCCTTCTGCATTCCGCTTCGCTCGATCAGCTTCTTGAACCGCCGGAGCGCCGCGCCGATCGGTTCCTTGTCGTGGACGCGCATTCGCAACGCCATTCGTCCTCCTTCCTCCTTTCGCAAGAAAAGCAGCCACGCCCCTCACCGCGCAGCGGGGGCAGTAATGGGAACAACCCCCGGCACGCAGGACGGGAACCGCCTCCAGGCGGTGAGGCCGCACCCTCTGCGCAAAAGGGGACGATGGTGAAGTATACTCGACGGACCGGGAAAGAGGTAGTGCGGCTTTTCTTTTGCCGATCCGACCTTCCGGCCTCGGAAGCTGGCGCTCTCAGCGGCGGGGAGGGCCGGTATAATTGGGCGGTTTCCGAAGCCTTCCCAGCCCACGCGAGGAACCCCCGTGCCCGCCGCGAAAACCTGGCACTTGCTACCCCACAACCCTGCCGCCATCGAACACCTGGCCCGCGCGCTGGGGCTGTCCTCCGTCGTCGCCCAGCTGCTGATCAATCGCGGGCTCGGCACGCTCGACGCCGCTGCCCACTTCCTCAAAGCTCCCCTCGCCGGCCTGCGCGAGCCCGGCCTGCTCCCCGGCGTCAAGATGGCCGCCGAGCGCATCTGCGCCGCCATCCGCGCCGGCAAGCGCATCTGCGTCTACGGCGACTACGACGTGGACGGTGTGACCGGCACGGCCGTGATGATCCACGTCTTCCGCTTGCTCGGCGCCGACGTCGAGTTCCACGTCCCCAACCGGCTGGAGGACGGGTACGGGCTGAGCGTCGAGGCGCTGCGGCGCATCGCTCAGGGCGGGGCGTCGGTCGTGGTCACCGTCGATTGCGGGATCGCCAGCCTCGCCGAGGCGGAGGAGGCGCGCCGGCTCGGGCTGGAGCTGATCATCACCGACCACCACGAGCCGAAGGACTGCCTGCCCGAGGCCGACGTCCTTGTCCATCCGCGCGTGCCGGCCGGCGCCTACCCGTTCGGCAACCTGTGCGGGTCGGCGGTCGCGTTCAAGCTGGCGTGGGCGCTGTGCCAGCTTTCCTGCGGCAGCGACAAGGTGCCGCCACGCCACCGCGATTGTCTGATGGACGCCGTCGCCCTGGTGGCGATGGGGACCGTCGCCGACGTGGTCCCCCTCCACGACGAGAACCGTATCTTCGTCCGCCACGGGCTGGCCCGGCTCCAGCAAGGGCCGAGCGAGGGACTCAAGGCGCTGCTGGAGGCGGCTAAACTCGGCGGCAGGCCGCTCACCTCCACCGACATCGGCTACGTTCTGGCCCCGCGCCTGAACGCGGCCGGCCGGCTCGGTAGCGCGCGGCTGGCGGTCGAGTTGCTGACGACGCCGTCCCCGCAGCGGGCCGCCGACCTGGCTCGGTTCCTGGAGGACCAGAACCAGAAGCGGCAGGCGGTCGAGCGGCAGATCTACAGCGAGGCGCGCGAGCAGGCGGAACGCTTCGACGCGGCCGGGGCGTCGGCCCTGGTGCTGGCGAGCGAATCGTGGCACGTCGGCATGATCGGTATCGTCGCTGGCCGGTTGATGGACGCTTTCGCCCGGCCGGTGCTGCTGATCGCCCAGGGGCAGAACGGTACGCCGGCGTCCGGGTCCGGGCGGTCGGTCCCCGGCTTCAAGCTGCACGAGGCGCTGCAGCAGTGCGCCGCGGATCTCCTCACCCACGGCGGCCACGCGACCGCGGCCGGGTTCAAGATCGCCGCGGACCGGATCGAGTCGTTCCGCGAGCAGTTCTGCGCGGTGGCGGACCGGCACTTCGCGGCCGGCCCGCCGGCGCCGCGGCTGGTGATCGACGCCGAGGTGCCGCTGTCAGCCGTCACGACCGGGCTGGTGGAGCTGATGAAGCAACTGGAGCCGTATGGCGCCGGCAACCCGCAGCCGCTGTTCCTCGCGGGCGAACTGGAGGTGGTCGGCGCCCCGCGGCGGGTCGGCGGCGGCGAGCGGCACCTGAGCTTCCGGGTCCGCCAGCGGCAGAGCAAGGAGCTGCGCGTCATCGCGTTCGGGATGGGGGACCGCTACGACGAGCTAATGTCGCAGGGTGGGCAGTGTTGCCTCGTCTTCACACCGCGCATCAACGAGTGGCAGGGTTATCGCAGCGTCGAGTTGGAGGTGCGCGACTTCCAGCCGGGGCCGCGGGCACGCCTCGGGTAGCAGTCATTAGACGACCCGGTTCTGTGGGCGCCCCTCCAGGAAGGCGATGACGTTATCGACCACCCCGCCGTTGAGCAGTTCCATTCCCTCCGGCGTCTGGTCGGCGTTGTGCGGAGTGAGGACAATCTGCTCGCAGCCCAGCAGCGGGTAGTCCGGCGGCGGCGGCTCGACCTCGTACACGTCGATACCGGCGCCCGCCAGGTGGCCGGAGTTGACGGTCGCCGCGAGGGCTGCACTGTCCACAATCGCCCCGCGTGCCGTGTTGACGAACAGCGCGCCGCGTTTCATCAGCCCCAGCTCGCGCGCCCCGATCAACCCGCGCGACTGATCGGTCAGCTTCAGGTGAACGCTCACCACGTCCGAGGTGCGCAGCACCTCGTCGAACTCCACGAACGGCACACCGAACTGGGCGGCGCGCTCCGGCGTTGGGTGGAACGTCCACGCCTGCACCCGCATCCCGATCGCCTTTCCCAGTCGGGCCAGCTCGGCAGCGATGCTGCCGGCCCCCAGCAGGCCAAGCATCTTGCCGTTCAGGAATATGCTGTCGGGTCCGGCCCAGCCGCCGCGCTTCATCGCTGCCGTCTGGTAGACGACGCGCCGGGCGGCCGCGAACATTAGAGCCAGGGCGTGCTCGGCGACGACCGGGGCCGTCCGTCCCGGGACGTTGCACACGGCGATGCCGAGCGCGCGGGCCGCTTCCACGTCGATCGCGTCCGTCCCAATCCCGCAGGTGGCGATCAGCTTCAGGTCGGGCAACTGCCGCAGTAACTCGCCTGGCCACTTGACCCCGCCGCGCGAGTTAACCAGGCAGACCGCCCCGCGCGCCCGCCGCACCTTCTCCTCCGCCGTCGCCGGCTGGTCGGCGTGCAGCACCACCTCGCCATGACGGCGGAGGCGGTCCAGGTGCGGCGAGCCCTGCAGTTGTGGCGGTTCGTCGCCCGGAATGACAATGACGACCCTGCTCGCTGCCATGATGCACCTTTCATCCAGGCGTCAGAGGACGGGATGGTCCGCGGCGACCTCGTCCGAGGGGGGATGCGTTGGACGGTATCGGGGCTTGCTCGGAGTGGGGCTGGCCACTCTTGCGACGGCTGCTAGAATGAGGTTCGGTGGGCATCTTATCGGGTCAAGCCGCAAGAGCCAGGGGGGCACCCACAACTCGGCGCTTACTAAATGCCGGGAGTCCACACAGGAAGCTCTGTCAACTTCGGATTTTTAGTTGACAGCGGGGGGAGTATCCTTATAATTACGATGCGGTTATTTGCCCTGTAACTGTCACTAACCTCCCACTCGAGGGAAGAATTCATGACAATTGCTGCCATTCTTCGCGAGAAGGGGTGAAGCTCTATCCCACTGCTGGAAGCGGATAGGGCCAAACCTTGTGAGGTTTGGCTTTTTTGTTGCCCAGCACAGGCGCGGGTATAGCTCAGTTGGCTAGAGCGCAGCTCTGATAAAGCTGAGGTCCTTGGTTCGAATCCAAGTACCCGCACTACGCGAATACCATTCCGAGGGGATGTAGCTCAGAGGGAGAGCGCGTGGTTTGCAACCACGATGTCGGGGGTTCGAGTCCCCCCATCTCCACTATCGCAGCCACTCAACAGGAAGGCAGCGATAGGTCAACCCGGACGCAGTGAAAAAATCGAAAAGAACGGGTTGACAGGTCGGGATGGCTTGAGTAGATTGATGTTGCAAGTTATTTGCAGAGAATGACTTGCAGCAAACGCTCGGGGTGCATTTCGCGAGGCGGTGTGTCTCGGTGGGGCACGTCGGGCAGCCCGGTCGGCTGTGATCGGGTAGCTGGTTCTTTGACAACTAGGCGGCGGTGAGAGTTGCCTCACAACACGTCGAGGCGTTTTGC